>VAPH01002341.1_pt1 | contig 18360 bp, 17 predicted proteins | sample 3393861 | NCBI WGS metagenome assembly VAPH01 (sample SAMN08290439, study PRJNA428436) | hydrothermal vent metagenome | isolation source: Deep-sea hydrothermal vent chimney | place: Atlantic Ocean: South-mid Altantic Ridge | reverse complement strand
TCAGCCAAGGCTCCGGTTAAAAAGACTGTAGAAAAAAAAGTTGATAAACCAACAGATGAAAAAAAACCAGTAGCAAAAAAAACAGCAGTTAAAAAAGTAACTGCAAAAAAAGCTGCCCCTAAAACAGCTGAAAGTAAAAAAGAAGTTAAGGCCACTAAAAAAGTTGCACCTAAAAAAACTACTACCAAGACAGTAGCAAAAAAGACAGCAGCTAAAAAAGAAAGCCCAAAAAAATAATTTGAAAATTTAAAATATTAGATCATGGCTCATAAAAAAGGTGTAGGTAGTTCTAAGAACGGTAGAGAATCCGAATCGAAAAGATTAGGTGTTAAGATCTTTGGAGGTCAAGGTGCCATTGCTGGTAACATTTTAGTTCGTCAAAGAGGTACAAAGCATCACCCTGGAGAAAATGTATATATGGGTAAAGACCATACACTACACGCACAAGTTGATGGTGTAGTAAAATTTACTAGAAAAAAAGATAATAGATCTTATGTTTCTATAGTTCCTATGGAAGCTTAATTTGGACATTAAATTTTAATAAAAATCCTTATCAATCATGATAAGGATTTTTTTGTGCTTCATTTTTAAAAAGATTAAAATCTTAATTTTTATTTTTTCAATATAATTACAATGATAATTTTATTTACTTTCGTATAAATTTACTTTTCACATTGAACTCATTAAAACGGTTTTTTAAAGACACAATTATTTACGGAATTGCAGCCGTTTTACCCAGAGCTATAAATATAATTTTAGTAAAATTACATACCAACACCTTGCATTCTGATAAATATGCCGAAAATACAATTTACTTTGTTTATGCTGCATACTTTAATGCCTTGCTTACCTATGGCATGGAAACCGCTTTTTTCAGGTTTTTTACCAAAGAAAAGAACAAAGGAAAAGTTATTTCTACTTCATTTATTAGTTTATTGGTAAGTACCTTACTCTTTTTAACATTAATGCTTATTTACAGCAAAGACATCGCAATTTTTATTGGATTTGCTGAACCAATATATTTTCAGATATTAATTTTAGTGACCACATTTGATACATTAGTAGTCATACCATATGCTTATTTGAGGGTGAGTAACAAACCAATAAAATTTGCATTCTATAAAATTCTCAACATAACAATATTTACTATTTTCAATCTTTATTTTTTACTCTATGTTCCATTTGCAGTAAAAAATGGAACTTTTGTTCCTTTAATAATACTTGAAAATTACAATCAGAACTCATTGGTTGTTTATATCTTTATTGCAAATCTTATCGCCAGTCTCACAACCTTTTTATTATTATTACCCATAGTATTTAAATTTAAAATCACTTTCGACAAAAAATTACTTGTAAGAATGCTCGTATACGGATTGCCAATTATGATTAGTAGTATAGCCTATGTAACTAATGAAAATCTTGACAAACTTTTATTAAGTAACTATTTAGGAAAAGATCAAATGGGAATTTATGCCGCAAGTTATAAATTAGGTGTTTTCATGTCACTTTATATTATGGCATTTAAATTAGGAGCCGAACCATTTTTCTTTAACCAGGCTAAAGAAAAAAATGCAAAAGAAACCTATGCAAAGATTCTAACATGGTTTGTAATTTTAGGGGCTTCTTTTTTAGTAATTATAGTTGTTTTTATTGATTTTTTTGCAGATCTATTATTGGGGAAAGAAGAATATTATAATGCATTGTCAATAGTTCCCATAATATTACTTGCCAATTTATTTTTAGGTATTTATTATAATTTATCCGTTTGGTTTAAATTGACTGATAAAACGAGATACGGTATGTATTTTTCAATACTTGGAGCAACAATTACTGTATTATTTAATGTTGTTTTTATTCCGAAAATTGGTTTTATGGCTTCTGCTTACGCTACGTTATTGGCATATTCGTTCATGGCTATTATTTCATATTTTTATGGAAAAAAATATTATTTCGTTCCTTACCATATTAAAAATATATTTCTATATATAGTTCTTTCCTCCGGTATATCTTATCTTTCCTTTATTTTTTTTAGAGGTAACATATTCGTTTCAATCCTATTGTTAGCAGTTTTCTTAGGAATTATATTATGGAATGAGAAAAACGACATCAAACAATTATTAAAAAAATGACTATTAAAATAATTAACAAATCAAAACATCAAACTCCAAGTTATGAAACCAAAGCTTCGGCAGGAATGGATTTACGGGCTAACCTTTCTGAATCAATTACATTAAAACCCTTAGAAAGGGCCATCGTCAAAACTGGTTTACATATTGCCTTACCCCTTGGTTATGAGGCGCAAATAAGACCGAGAAGTGGATTAGCTGCAAAATATGGAATATCTGTGTTGAACGCTCCCGGAACAATTGATGCTGATTACAGAGGTGATATTGGAGTTATTTTAGTCAATTTATCCAATGAAAATTTTACCATAAACAATGGCGATAGAGTAGCTCAAATGATAATTGCAAAGTATGTACATACTAAATGGCAGGTTGTAACCGTTTTAGATGAAACCAAACGCGGAGAAGGTGGATTTGGTAGTACCGGAATTTAAGATGATTAATTTATTTATTGGATAAATTTACATCATTCAATGAATAAAAAAATACAACAATGAAAATATTAAACTTACTATTACTTTTTACATTTTTAATTGGATCTAGTCAGGAAAATAATGATGATCAAGTTAAAATTATATCCGATGAAGCATGTGATTGTATCTCTAAGATAGATACGGATAATAACACAAAAAATAAAGCCATTAAAAATTGTATTGCCACATCAATTGTAAAAAATTTAAATGCTGAAGAAAGTAAAAATGAAAATGATGTGACTGATATTCAATTGAGTCATACAGCCTACAAAAAAATAGAAGGATACCTAGTAGAAAATTGCGAAGGTTTAAAACAATTGTCTTTTGCCGAAAATAAAGAATTTAAACACTCTTCTTCAGAAAATGTATTGGCACAATTGGCATATGATGATGGTATGGAATATTTGGACGAAGGTGATTTTGAAAATGCCATTCCTAAGTTTAAAAAAGCTATTGAGATAGATCCTAAATTTGCTTTTGCCTGGGATAATTTAGGGGTATCTTTTAGAAAGACAAACCGATATGAAGAAGCTATCAAAGCATATAAAAAATCGTTGCAAATTAATCCTGAAGGCAGATTGCCTTTAATAAATATAGCTGTTACTTACAATTTGAATAAAGAATTTGAAGATGCTATAAAATACTACAATAAATTTACTGCTATTTATAAAGATGACCCCGAAGGTTATTATGGCCTGGGATTAATCTTATACACAAACAACAAACCAGAAGAAGGCTTGGATAATTTAATTCGTGCTTACACCATTTATTCCGATCAAAATTCACCTTATAGAGCCGATGCCGCAAAAAAAATAGGATATATGTACAATGATCTGAAAAATCAAAATAAACTGGATCTTTTTAACAAAGTAGCTACAAAGTACAATTTAAAAATAGAAAGCAATTAAATCGTATAAAAGTTATTTATTTTACTTTTTCAATTACGCTATCAATTTTTTGCATGGTTTCTTCAGGAATAAAACGCTTAGTAGCTAAAAGTACACCAAATACGATAAAAAATATTCCCAGTACTTGACGAATTTTTCTCAATACAATAGGTGTTAATTTCTTTTTTAATTGTTTTGCTGCTAAAATTTTTATAATATCTGTACAAAAAAAAGTAATTACAACTACTGCAAAATAATTAAAAATCTTGGATTGATCCATCTGTAAATTTGAACTTACTGCAATTACAATGGTTAACCAAAAGGCCAAAACTCCAATATTTATTGAATTTAAAAAAAACCCTTTTAAAAACAATCCGAAATAATTATAATTTTCAACAACTACAAGTTCTTTATCCGTTACCGTTTTTTTAGTTTTTTTGTAAATTAGGGTATGGAGTCCGTATAGAATTAATATAATTCCTCCTATAAAAAATAAACGAGGATCATCCTGAATCTTTTCTAACAAGGCAATACTGCCAAAATAAGCAACAGAAATAAACACTATATCAGCTAAAATAACGCCGGTATCAAATGAAATTGCCGCTCTAAATCCTTTGGTGATACTTGTTTCAATCAAAGTGAAAAAAACCGGACCAGCCATAAAAGCCAAACCGAATCCTAATAAAATAGCGTTCACATATTCGTTAAACATAAATTAAATTAGATTTAGAATTTCAAATCTATACATCATCATAATCAATTTTAATTACCGGTGTTTCAGGATGTGCCTGACAAGTAAGTATATAACCTTCTTCAACTTCATCGTCATCTAAAATAGTATTTTTCTCCATAATAACTCTACCCTCTACTACTTTTGCCAAACAACTGCTACAAATTCCTCCCTGACACGAGTATGGAGCATCCAGTCCTTTTGCCAAAGCAGCGTCTAAAATGATTTCATCCCTTCGCATTTCAAAAGTAGTTTCTTCCTCATCCAGCAATACTGTAATCTTTGAATTACCACCTAAATCAGTATTCACTTCCTTTTTATGGAAAGTGCTTGTAAACAACTCCAATTTAATTTGTTCTTCTTTTACATTGGTTTTTAACAGAGTTTCTTTAACTAAATTAATCATATCCTCGGGACCACATAAAAAATATTTATCAAAATTTATCAGGTTGTATTTGTGTTTTAAAATATCGTTTATCACCTTAAGGTCAATCCTGCCAAAGTAAGCTTTGTCACTTATTTTTTGGCTAAAAACATAATGTACAGTAAAACGATTTGATGACGAAACTACCAATTCATCAATCTCTTTTTTAAATATGGTTAGATCACTGGATTTGTTACCGTAAACTAAGACGAATCTACTTTCTTCTTCATTTTCCAAAACAGATTTTATCATAGATAATACAGGAGTTATCCCACTACCTGCCGCAAAAGCAATATATTTTTTTTTGTTGGTCTTGGATGTATTCAAAATGAATTTCCCTTCAGGAGCTGCAACTTGCAGTTCATCACCAAGTTTTAATTCTTTATTTGCATAAACTGAAAAAGTGCCTTTTTCAACTTCCTTAATAGCTACTCTCAATTCATTACTGTTCTGAGATGAACAAATTGAATAGGCTCGTCGCAAAACATGACCATCTAATTCTTTTTGAATAGTTATATATTGCCCCGGAATAAAATTAAATTCACTCTTTAAGTTCTCAGGAATATCAAAAACTACTGAAACAGAATTTTTAGTTTCTTTGGAAATCTCTTTAATGGGAAGTTTATAAAATACAGACATTAAAATACAATTTTAAGGGGGCAAAAATACACAATAGTTTAGGAAAAAGATCAGTGATCAACCCTTGGAAATTTCATCTGATAATTCATTCAAATCGTCTTTCTGATACGGAAAATACTCTTGCAATTTTTTACCTGCCTCCAATATGCCATAAATTAATCCATTTGCCTGATTGCCATTAGAAAACTCTGCAACCACCTTATCTTTAACACTTTTCCAAAAATCGTCCGGAACCACTTTATCAATACCTTCATCACCAATAATTGCAAATTTATGATCTTCAACAGCTACATAAAATAATACACCATTTTTATCTTTGGTTTCTTCCATTTTTAAAAAATAGAAAACTTCTTTGGCACGCTCTAAACAATCCTTATCCAGATTTTTTTCACAATGCACACGTATTTCACCTGATGTTTCCTTTTCAGCCTCTCGAATAGCTTCAACTATTTTTTCCTCCTCTTCCTTTGTTAAAAAATCTTCTACCTGTGACATATTACAATTTTTATAGAAACAACTTAGCCAAAGTAATACTTTGGCTAAACTATTATTTATCTTTCTTTTTTAATTAAAATTCTACCGTTGGTACTTTTTCACTTCCCTCTGCCGCTTGAAAAAGTAGCATAGGATCAAAACCTAACATTCCTGCTAAAAGAGTTGCAGGGAATTTTTTTATATAAATATTATAATCCCTTACTAAATTGTTAAATCTATTGCGTTCAACGTTTATTCTATTTTCGGTTCCTTCTAATTGGCTCTGTAACTCCAAAAAGTTTTGATTGGCCTTGAGATCAGGATATTTCTCCACCACAACCATTAGCCTGCTTAAAGCTCCTGTTAAAGAGTTTTGCGATTCTTGAAATTGTGCCATTTGCGCCGGAGTAACATTGCTGGGATCTATTGTTGTTTTAGTAGCATTCGCTCTCGCCTGAATTACACTTTCTAAAGTTTCTTTTTCATGACTGGCATAGCCCTTTACCGTGTTCACTAAATTTGGTATTAAATCTGCACGACGTTGGTAAGCACTTTCAACATTAGCCCACTGCGCTTTAGCAGTTTCTTGCTTTTCAACCATATTATTATTTAGTCCAACACCCCATCTAAAAATCCCAAATATGACAATTAGTACAATAATTAAAGGAATCCATTTTTTCATAATTTATATTTTTATAATTTAGAGTTGATCTTTGATTAGGTTTAATTCATTTTTAATTTCTTCTAATCGCGATATGATTTTATGGTTAGATTTTATTTTTTTCGGATTTTCTTTTAATTTATTCCTGGCTCCATCCAGAGTAAATCCTTTTTCTTTTACTAAAAAATAAATAAGCTTTAAATTTTTTAGGTCTTCTTCGGTAAATAATCTATTTCCCTTTTTATTTTTTTTTGGTTTTAGAATGTCAAATTCATTTTCCCAAAATCGAATCAATGAAGTGTTAACCTCAAAAGCATTTGCTATTTCACCAATTTTATAATATCTTTTTTCAGGTAAGTTTATATACATTAGTCTAGTGATTGTCCCTCTTGAGAGGCTATTTTTAACATTTCTTGATATTCTTCCGGAGATAAATCACCATAATAAAAATTAATAGGGTTAACCTGTCTTTTATTATAACGAACTTCATAATGCAAATGAGGAGCTTGCGATCTTCCGGTACTACCAACATAACCAATTAAATCACCACGCTTTACTTTTTGTCCTCTTTTTACATTGAATTTTGACAAATGGGCATACAAAGTAACATATCCAAATCCATGATCAATTCTAATATGCATTCCATATCCTGTTGCTCTTTTATCTGCTCTAATAACCTTTCCGTTTCCGGTAGCATAAACCGGTGTACCTTTTGGCGATGTGAAGTCCATTCCTTTATGTCTTTTTCTAGCCTTGGTAAAAGGGTCTAATCTCCAACCAAATCCTGAGGCCATTCTTGTAAGATCTTGCTTACTTATTGGTTGAATAGCTGGAATTGAAGCTAACAATTTTTCTTTATCTTTTGCCAATTCAATAATTTCATCCAATGATTTCGACTGAACGTATAGTTGTTTTGAAAGAATATCTAAATTTTTAGTTGCACCAATAATCATTTCTGAATTATTAAAACCTTCCAGTGTTTTGTATCTATTTACACCACCAAAACCAGCTTTTCTTTGCTCTTCAGGTATTGGATTTGCTTCAAAATAAGTTCGATAAATATTGTTATCTCTTTTTTGGATACCGGTTAGTACATTTTCAGCCTGCTTCATTTTTTTATCCAGTAATTTATAGTGCAGCTTCATATTTTCAAGCTCTCTTTTAATAACTTTTTGTTTAGGTGGTTCAATAAATTGATACAAACCCAATACCATTAAAGCGCCTAACATAGCAGATGCCAATAAAAAAACAATCATTTTTTTAAACCTATCTCTTCTTCTAAGTTTTATTTTCCGATAAGATAAGGTATCCGAATCGTAATAATATTTTACCTTCGCCATAACGTTTAATTGTACTATTTTTGCAACGGAATTTATAAGGTTCTATTGCATAGTGAACAAATTTACAATTTTTTTGTTACTCTTTAAAACCAAAACCTTTTAGTGTTTAAATTTTATTTATGACATCTCAAGAAATCAGAAAACAGTTTTTAGATTTTTTTGCCTCTAAACAGCATAAAATTGTTCCATCAGCACCCTTAGTAAACAAAAGTGATCCAAGTTTGATGTTTGTCAATGCAGGGATGAATCCTTTTAAAGAGTATTTCTTAGGACAAAAAAAAATAGTTAACAATCGTGTAGCCGATACGCAAAAATGTCTTAGAGTTTCTGGAAAACACAATGATTTGGAAGAGGTAGGAATAGATACATACCACCATACCATGTTTGAAATGCTTGGAAATTGGAGTTTTGGTGACCCTGCCACTCCGGCAGGCGGGTATTTTAAAAAAGAAGCTATTGCCTGGGGCTGGGAGTTACTGACCGAAGTATTTAAAATTGATAAAAATGACTTATATGTTACTGTTTTTGAAGGAGACAAAAAAGATAATTTAAACTTTGACCAAGAAGCTTATGATCATTGGAAAAAATTTATTCCTGAAAACCGTATACTGAAAGGAGATAAAAAAGATAATTTTTGGGAAATGGGTGCCCAAGGACCATGTGGGCCTTGTAGTGAAATTCATATCGATATCAGATCAGATGAAGAAAAGAAAAAAATACCGGGTGCTGAGTTAGTAAATCAAGATCATCCGTTGGTAATTGAGATATGGAATCTTGTATTTATTGAATTTAACAGAAAATCAAATGGATCTCTTGAAAAATTACCTGCTAAACATATTGATACCGGTATGGGATTTGAAAGATTGTGTATGGTTATCCAAAAAGTGCAATCCAATTACGATACAGATGTTTTTACACCTATCATCCGAGAAATCGAAACCATTACCGAAAATAACTATGGTAAAGATGAAAAAATTGATATTGCTATAAGAGTGGTCGCCGATCATATTCGTGCAGTAGCTTTTGCTATTGCTGATGGTCAATTGCCATCAAATAATGGCGCAGGCTATGTTATTAGAAGAATTCTGCGCCGGGCTATAAGATATGGGTTTACATTTTTAAATCAAAAAGAACCTTTTATTTATAAATTGTCCAATATTTTGGGAGATCAAATGGGTGAAATTTTTCCCGAAATAATTTCGCAAAAACATTTGATAAACAATGTAATCAAGGAGGAAGAATCTTCTTTTTTACGGACTTTGGATCAAGGTTTGGTGCTTTTGGATAATATTGTAAAAAATTCGAAAGACAAAACTATTTCGGGTAGAACGGCTTTTGAGTTATATGATACTTATGGATTTCCTAAAGATCTAACTGCCTTGATCTTACGTGAAAACGGACTTGACTTTGATGAAGCTGAATTTAATACCGAGATGGAAAAGCAAAAATCACGCTCACGGGCAGCTGCAATAATAGAAACAGATGACTGGGTGATCTTGCAAGAGGATAACGAGGAGGAATTTATTGGTTATGACTATTTAGAAGCGAAAGTGAAGATTACAAGGTACAGAAAAGTTTCATCAAAAAAAGATGGAGATATGTATCAATTGGTATTCAATATAACTCCATTTTATGCCGAAGGTGGTGGACAAGTTGGTGATAAGGGATATTTAGAAGTACCAAATGGTAATGTGATCTATATTATTGATACGAAAAAAGAAAACAATTTAATCTTACATTATACCAAAGATCTGCCAAAAGACACTAATCAAATATTTAAAGTAGTAGTTGATGATGAACATCGGTTCAGAACCATGTGTAATCACACCGCAACACATTTACTTCATCAAGCATTAAGAACTATTTTAGGAACACATGTCGAACAAAAAGGATCTGCAGTACATGCAAAAAATTTGCGTTTTGATTTTTCTCATTTTTCAAAGTTAAGTAGTGGTCAAATTACTGAGATAGAAAATTTTGTAAATTCAAGAATAAACGAAAAAATAATATTAGAAGAAAATCGGAATATTCCAATTGAAGAAGCCCAAAAATCAGGTGCAATGATGTTGTTTGGTGAAAAATACGGTGATACTGTTAGAACTATTAAATATGGAAAATCAATTGAACTATGTGGTGGAACACACGTGAAAAACACCAGTGATATATGGCATTTCAAAATTAGGAGTGAAAGTGCTATCGCTGCAGGGATAAGAAGAATTGAGGCAATTACAAACGAGGCTGTCAGGGATTATTTTCTAATTCAGGATGAAGAGTTTTCTAAAATAAAATCTTCATTAAAGAATCCTGCCAATATTTACAAAGCCGTTAATAATTTACAAGAAGAAAATCACAATTTAAAAAAAGAGGTCGAATCATTAAAAAAAGATAAGGCATCATCGCTTAAAGATGAATTGATTAAAAATGTTGAAACTATTAATGGTGTAAATTTTGTTGCGGCTAAAATAGATATGGATGCTATAACCTTGAAAAATTTAGCATTTGATCTGGCAAATAAATTAAACAACTTATTCTTTATTGCCGGATCATCATTAAACAACAAGGCATTACTCATAGTTTATATTTCAAAAAATTTAATCAAAGAAAAAGATCTGAATGCCGGAACTATAGTCCGCGAACTTGGTAAGTTTATTCAAGGCGGCGGTGGCGGACAAGCATTTTTTGCAACTGCAGGCGGTAAAAATCCGGCAGGGATCAATGATGCTTTAGAAAAAGCGAAAGAATATATTAAATGATGCAAAAATGTCTGTTAAATTTATTTTTAAACTCTTAGTTGGCTCTATATTTTTTATATCATGTAGCTATCAGAAAACAAATGAATCCAATTTAAAAATAAGACAACTTGCTGATACCATTGGCTTTACACAATATGAGTGGCAACTAGACAGTATAATTTCAAGAATACACCTTGACGATAAAAAACCATCGAACCAAATTTATAAAGCCGCTATTTGTCCACATGATGATTATGCATATGCAGCTGGTTTATATTACAAAACCTTAGCAGGTATCAAGGCAAAAACCATTATTTTGGTTGGTGTAGCTCATAGAGCAAGAAATTTTAATTTAGAAAACAAGCTGGTATTTGGATCTTTTGACAAATGGAAATGCAATGATAGTAATATTGAAATTTCCCCATTTCGAGATAATTTATTAGAAAATTTATCTAAAGATGTTTATATAGTTCACGACAGTATGATGCAGTTAGAGCATTCATTAGAAGCCATAAATCCTTTCTTGCAAAGAAAAAACAAGGAGGTTAAAATTATTCCGGTTTTGGTTCCTTATATGACATTTGAAAATATGAATTTGTTTTCAGATGAATTATCAAAAGCTGTATATGCTCTTATGAAAAAAGAAAACCTGCAATTCGGAAAAGATCTGGCAATAGTTATTTCAAATGATGCTATTCATTATGGAAATACAGATTGGGGTGGATCAAATTTGGCTCCTTTTGGAGTGGATAGCATTGGTAACGCTAAGGCAAGACAAAAAGATTTAAAAATTATAGATCAGTGTTTGAAAGGTGAATTATCGGAAAATAAGATACGAAAATTTAATACCTACACCGTTAAAGAAGATAATTTTAAGGAATATAAATGGACCTGGTGTGGAAGGTATTCTTTGCCATTTGGTTTATTATTCGCAAATAAATTAAATATTCTAATCGATAACCAACCTTTATCAGGTACAATAATTGGATACAGAAGTAGTTACACAAATCAACATATTGAAGTAAAGGATTTAGGTATGGGTTACACGGCTCCGGCCAATAATAGTCATTGGGTAGCTTATACCGGAATAGGATACCGGTAAAACATATGGTTTTTCACTTTTAATTATTAGAATTGCTTGTTTAAAATGTAAAATGAACAATGAAATTTAGAACTGTTTTAAATATCCCGAAAGAAAAGAATAACATTGATTATAATTCGAATATCGTTCTTTTCGGATCGTGTTTTACCGAGAACATGGAAAAACATTTAAGTTACTTTAAATTTAAAAATATTTCTAATTCTCATGGTATTTTATTCAATCCGAAATCGATTGAAAAAGCAATTTCAGATTGTGTTATCAATAAGGGGTACAACCAACATGATTTAAATTATTTTGATGATATCTGGTTAAGTTTTAATCATCATTCTAAATTTTCATCGGTTTCATTGTCTAAAACATTAGAACAAATAAATCAAAATATAAGAAATACCCACAACGCTTTAACCAATGCCTCCCATGTGTTAATTACACTAGGTACTTCATGGGTATATCGATATCAGAAAACCGGAAAACTTGTTGCCAATTGTCACAAAATTCCGCAAAGAAATTTCAATAAAGAAATCTTATCAACTGATGAAAATATCGAAATATTAAAACGAATAATATCATTAATCCAACAAATTAACACGAATACAACAATAATTTTTACGGTTAGTCCCGTTAGACATTTAAAAGATGGATTTATTGAGAATACACAAAGCAAAGCAAGTTTACATACAGCAATTCATCAAATTATTGATCATAAAAAAACTTTTTATTTCCCTTCTTTTGAGATAATGATGGACGATTTACGTGATTATCGTTTTTATAAAAATGATCTCCTGCATCCAAATGAAACCGCTATGGAATATATCTGGAATATTTTTAAACAAACCTGGATTGATGAAAATTCATATAATTTGATGAAGGAAATTGACCGTATTCAAAAATCACTACAACACAAACCTTTTAAAATTGATTCCCAAAAACACCAAATGTTTTTAAAAAAATTGGATAAAAAAATTGAGGTATTGACAAAGAAAGTACCACAGATAAAATTCAATTAAAAATTTTACCTTATGAGGTAATAATTTCGGATTCACAAAAAAAATGCCCTGCAATAACAGGGCATTTTCTATACTTGAATTAATTATTTTTCTTAAAATCCTTTTGATTCTACATTAAATCAACCTTTTCATTAATACAAATAGCTTACATGTTATTCATACAATGAACAACAGTACCCCAGGGTCCTCCATTTATAGCATCTACACCATTATGTCTTAAAATTTTTGCAGCTGAACCACTTCTGGCACCACTTCGGCAACAAGTAATAATAGGTTTTCCTAATTTCTTTATTTCATCGATTTGAAAACCAATGGAATTCAACGGAATGTTTTTTGAACCTTGCACATGCCCTTCTTCAAACTCTTGCACAGTTCGTACATCAATTACTACTGCATCATTTTGCAAATACTCTTCAATAGAAACAGTACTTGTATTACTTCCAAATAAATTGAAAAAACTCATAAATTATTATTTTTAATTAAAATATTTTGCAAATTTCGTTCAAAAATAGTTTAAAAAATGTAACTGGTGTTACAATGATTATTTTCCTGCACTATTCATATAATCTAGAGTTAAATTAACCATGGAAGTAACACCTAATTTTAAACCACTTTCGTCAATAAAAAAATCGGGAGTATGATGTGAAGCTGAATCTTCCATTTTAACATCTAGGGGTCTTCCTCCTACAAAAAAATACAAACCCGGAATTTTCTTTTGGAAAAATGAAAAATCTTCAGCACCGGTAATGGCATTAATTTGAATAACCTTTTCCTTTCCTGCAGAATTTTGTAAAGATGGAAGCATTTGAGCTGTCAAAGCAGGATCATTATAAGTTATCGGCAATCCTTCAGATATTGAAATATCGGCAGTGCCGCCAAAGCTTTCAGCAATAGCTTTTACTCTAAATATCATCATGTCATTTAACTTTTTTTGCATAGCAGGATCCAAAGTTCTAATCGTTCCAATCATTTCAACTTCCTCAGGAATAATATTGTTTCGAACACCTCCTCTAATCAAACCAACGGATATAACTGCAGCTTCTTTTGTTAGATCGGTATCTCGACTAATAATGGTTTGCAAACCATTGATGATCTGAGCTGAAATAACTATCGGATCAACTCCCCCCCAAGGTCGGGAACCATGTGTTTGTTTTCCATGTACTTTTATCACAAATCTTTGCGCTGCAGCCATCGTCCCTCCAGATTTATAGGTTATGTATCCAACAGGAGTTTGGGCACTAATGTGTAAACCAAAAATTACATCTACATCAGGATTTTTTAAAACACCTTCTTTAACCATCATCTTTGCTCCACCTTCTTCTCCTTCCGGTGCTCCTTCTTCTGCAGGTTGGAAAATAAATTTTACTGTACCTTTTAAATCTTTTTTCATTTTATTGAGTACTTCCGCAGTACCCATTAACATGGCGATATGTGTATCATGACCGCAGGCATGCATTACACCTGTTTCTATACCATTATAGGTACTTTTAACCTTTGAAGCAAAAGGAATTTCAACTCTTTCTGTAACCGGCAAACCATCTATATCAGCTCGTAAAGCTATAACCGGACCAGGTTTGCCACCTTTTAAAATTCCTACAACACCCGTATGAGCTACGCCAGTTTGCACATCCATTCCTAAATTTTTTAAATGAGCTGCAATCTTTTTAGCAGTTTCAAATTCTCTATTTGACAACTCCGGATGTTCATGAAAATCTCTTCTCCACTCTATGACTTTTGATTCAACATTGTCAATTAATTTATTTGATTTATCGTTTTGTGCCTGAATTCCTAAAGCAATTAAGAAAACAGCAAGTATTAGTTTTTTCATTGTACGTTTATTAAAAAATTAATAGGTTGTAAATCTAATAATTTTATTACAATAGCTTGTATTTATTGTTATCGTTTTTTTAAGATATAAACAAATGTCATCTCCATAATTATTTGTATTGGATTCAGAAAATTTTATACATTTGAAATAAATAGATTTTCAAAAAATGATACCTGAATCTTTATGTAACCAAAAAACCTTTGATTTTGTATTTTTTTCACATGCCAAAGATTTACGTAATTATTTATATTATAAATTTGGTAATTTGGAGACCGCAGAAGATATTGTTCAAGAATCCTTTATTAAATTATGGATAAATTGTGCTAAAGTCACTTTTCAAAAATCAAAATCATATTTATTCACCATAGCAACTAATTTATTTATCGATAAAAAAAGACATGAAAAAGTTGTTTTACAATTTAAAAATAAAATTCAAACCAATATAGAACATGAAAGCCCCGATTTTATATTACAAGAAAAAGAATTTATGCTAAAAATTCAGAACACTATAGGAAATTTGCCCGATAAGCAAAGAGAAGTTTTTTTATTAAGTCGAATTGATAAAAAAACTTATAAAGAAATAGCTGAATTGATCAATATATCAGTTAAAGCTGTGGAAAAAAGAATGCATAATGCTTTGATTACTGTTCGAAAAGAAATAGGAGATATTTAAATATTAGGGTATTATTATGCAAAATCGTTATTATATAAGAACTATTAAATGAATGAACCCCTCTGACAAAAAACATATAAAAGATATTTATTTAGCGAAATGGCTAAGTGGTGAATTAACCGATAAAGAGTTAAAATCCTATGTTTCTGAAAACGATATTGAGGTTTATATTAAAATTAAAAATCGTTTAGAATTGTTTGAAGCTCCAAAATTTGATGGAAAAAAATTACAAAAAAGAATAAAAAATAAAATCAATAAAAAAGAAGTGAAAGTTAAGAAGCTTTCTTATAAATGGTTTTATGTGGCTGCATCTATTGGTGCAATTATTATTAGCACTTACCTATTTACTTATTTAAACCCTACTACAATTAAAACAAAACCCGGCGAAAATCGAAATATCACTTTATTAGATGGCTCGGAAGTTAAAATGAATGGAAAATCTGTTATAAGTTATTCCATAAAATCCTGGAAAGCAAAAAGACAAATAAAACTTGAAGGCGAAGCATATTTTAATGTTAAAAATGGAAAAAACTTTAACGTTATAACAGAAAACGGAATTGTGTCAGTTGTTGGAACTCAGTTCAATATAAACTCACAATATAATTTTTTTAATGTAAAATGCTATGAAGGAAAAGTGCGAATCGTGCAAAATAACGACACCTTGTATCTAACGAAAGGCATGGCCTATCAATACTATAATAAAAAAATGGATCAATGGAGTTTTGAAAATGAAACTCCAAATTGGCTTAGAGATGAGAGTACTTTTAATAAAGTACCACTTTATATTGTCATAATAAGTTTAGAAAATCAATTTGATATTAAAATAATTGCTGAAACAATTGAAGAAAATCATCTTTATTCCGGAAGTTTTAATAATGATAATTTAGAAATTGCATTAAAATCGGTTTTTTTACCAATGGAAATAGACTATGAAATAAAAAATAAAACGATATTTTTGTCAAAAAAATAAATGCGTTTAAGTTTTATTTGTCTTTTTGTTTTAATCCAAACGAGTCTATTGGCTCAAGACAAAACTTTCTCCATCCGTGTAGAAGAAATACCGTTAGATTCATTACTTACGCAAATTGAAAATTCGTTTAATATTCGGTTCTCCTATCGCAGCGAATTGATCGCCAATAAAACTATTTCTTTAGATTTAAAAAAGGAAACTCTATCTGAAATTTTAAAAATTCTTGACAAAAAACTTAATCTAAAATTCGAATTGATTTCAGAAAGAAATATAGTTATTAGAAATAAAAATAATTTCATATCATTAAGTGAAAAACAAATCCTTGATGAAATTATTTTAAATAATTATCTCACCGAAGGTATTCAAAAACAAAAGGATGGTTCATTTAAAATTTCACCAAAAAAACTAGAAATATTACCCGGTATTACCGAACCAGATGTTTTTCAAAGTATACAGCTTTTGCCGGGCGTTGTTAGTCCAGATGAATCTTCAACTGGTATATATGTTAGAGGAGGAACTCCAGATCAAAATTTAATACTTTGGGACAATATAAAAATTTATCACGGCGGACATCTTTTTGGAACATTTTCAGTGTTTAATCCTTATATTACAAAAGATGTAAAGTTTATAAATAAAGGAACAGATGCCAAATATGGTGATCGAATCTCAAGCGTTATTGATGTAAGCACCAATAATGATGTTGCAACAAAATTTGGAGGTGGAGTTGGTTTTAATTTAATTGAACTTGACGGATATTTTGAATTGCCAATTGTTGATGATAAATTAAGTGTTTTAATATCTGGCAGGCGTTCATTTACCGATTTTCTAACTTCAAATACCTATTTAAAATTAGCTGATAAAGTTTTTCAAAATCAAAATACCAACGACATTCTAAAAGGAGAAAATAATTTTTATTATTTAGACTATAGTTTAAAATTAAACTGGAAGATTGCTGAAAACAACTATATAAATATAAGCTTTATTAATATTGAAAATAAATTGCAAACTATATTTAATGGGCAAAACCCTTTATCAATTACTGATTATCTGGAAACAGAAAATCAAGGATATAATTTTAACTGGAGCAAACAATGGTCTAACAAATGGTCGCATCAGATAAACACCTATTTTTCAAAATATGATCTTTCTTTTTCTCAAATTAACGAAATTGATGAATTGCAAGTACCTTCAATTGAAAACTCAAACATTGTAAAAGATGCCGGCTTGTATTTAAACATTGATTATAAAATGAGTGAGAATCAAAACTTGAGTTTTGGATATCAATTTTCTAATTATAATGTCAAATATGCCTTATCGGATTTAAATGAAGATAATAATATTCTCGAAAACGAAAGCTCCCTTAGTAGTTACTCACTATATACTTCCTACAAGTACAAAAATAAAAATCTATTCGATTTCACGACAGGTATTAGACTTAGTTATTACAGTGCTATCAATAGTATTGAATTTGAACCTCGTATCAATATTTTTAAAAAACTAAATTCTAAATTAAGTATCCAAATAACTGCTGAAAGAAAAACACAAGTTGTGAGTCAAATAAACGAAACGATAAATCAAAGCTTAACACTTGAAAATCAAATTTGGACTATTGCAAATAATACTGAAACCCCAACAGTTAAAAGCTGGCAATATACTAGTGGAATAATCTATTCTAAAAATAATTGGAATTTAGAGTTTGATGCTTATTTCAAAAAAATTATAGGACTTACAACATTAAATAGAGGATTTATTGACATTGATGATATTAGTTTCTCAAAAGGTGAAAGTGTGGTCAAAGGAGCAGATTTTTATATAAAAAAGCAGATTGATAAATATAAAACTTCTGTTAGTTATACTCTAAGTTCGGTTAAAAATAATTTTGAAGGTATCAATGAAAATCAAAACTTCCCGGCCAATGCAGATATTACTAATAACATAAATTGGACACATGAATATTCTTATAAGAAATTTAAATTTGCTTTAGGATGGCTTTGGCGTACTGGAAAACCTTATTCAAAAGCAACAGGCATAATAATTGATGATAACAATAACCAATTTCTAAAATATAACGGTATTAATGCGTATAGATTGCCAAATTATTACCGTTTGGATTTTTCAAGTACCTATAATTTTAAAATTTCAAAAGAAAAAAAAATTAATGGGAAAATTGGATTTTCAGTTTTAAACTTATTAAATAAAGAAAACATATTGAATCGATCTTTTTATATAAACCCAATCACAAATGAAATCAATTCAATAGATACAAGATCACTTCAAAGAGTTTCAAATATTGTATT
>VAPH01028686.1_pt1 | contig 18398 bp, 14 predicted proteins | sample 3393861 | NCBI WGS metagenome assembly VAPH01 (sample SAMN08290439, study PRJNA428436) | hydrothermal vent metagenome | isolation source: Deep-sea hydrothermal vent chimney | place: Atlantic Ocean: South-mid Altantic Ridge | reverse complement strand
GTGCCGTCTGCTGATACCTTCAGGTAGAGAATTAGGTTTCCAGTTTCTTGGCAGCACGGCCGGCGGTTTTGCGCTCATGCTCCTTTAAAACGGGGTCAGAGTAAAATCTACTGAAACCGGGTTGAAACCGTGAAATGGGGTCTGGAGTTTTTACTCTGACCCCAAAATTCTGAATTCTGCATGCTGCTGATTTACTCGGCTGGCCAGATGATGTCGGTGCAATCGCGCCAGGCTTTTTTGCTCGAAATAACACTTGAATCAGGGGAGGCGTCCATATGTTCGTGCTCTGGCGGCACCGCGAATCTCAGTACTCTTTATCCTACTCCTGAGCAAGTTTTGCAAGATACTCGTAAGCTTTTCGCCTGCATATATCCCCTATTTTTATTGCAAGCTGTTGTTCCTCATCAGTGACCTTTATTTTTTCAACTCCAAAATAACCATTAGTCACTGCCGTGTACACGTGCTTTTTGCCTAAGTTATTCTCCGCAGGCTCATAGCGAGTTCTTTTCCATGCGTTGACTGCGATTTCGTCGAGTGCATGGTCTGGAAACGCCCCAACAACCTTGTGAGCGCTGGTCTTTCCGTCAGACGTTATTACCATAGCAACCGCAACACAACCCCCTTTACTTTTCTGGGCTTGTTCAAATCTCGGTTTGCCGCGCCGTTTGACAATCCAATAATTATCTAGATCACTATAGGCTACAACTTCAATCATTTCATTGGCATCAGAATATGAATGATCTGAGAAGATTACGAGCATAAACACAATTATGAAAGTAAACATTCGTGATTTCATAATTAACTTATTTCCGGCTTGGATTTTAATCCTGAAATACTATGTTTGGGTCAGGATACTGACCCAAACACTTTCAACAGCATTAAACTACATTTTGCATACAAAATGAAGATCGAAGCAGCACCATGACTGAAAATCCAGGTGCGCAATCAGGTAGCTGCCACTGATATAGAATGATGGCTGGCATCAGGGTTGCTTTGTGCCGGTTGACCGGAGACGGTTAATGGGTGACCCCATTTGTTTAGGCTTCCTGTTTGTTTGTCGCGCGACTGGCGGTTTTACGGTCGTGCTCCTTCAGGTGCAGCTTGCGGATGCGTATCAATTTTAGCGTGACGTCCACCAGTTCATCATCCTTGATCATGGTACGAACATGTGGGCAACTGCCAGGTATCAAACAAGAAGCCTCGCCCTTTTGGGCAGGGTCACCGGGTTCCGTACCAGCGTACCTTGCTGGTAGTCGTACATGGCTTCTTTGAGCTCTTCCTGTGTGTTCATCACGTAGGGACCGTAATGGGCCACCGGTTCATTGATGGGCACCCCACCAAACAGCAGCAAGCCGCTGTTTTCATGCGCAGACAGTTCCAGCAGCTCACCCTCGGTGAGATAGGCCAGCTGCCCCCGCGAAACCGTTCTACCCACAACGGTCACGCTGCCCTTGTATACGTAAAACTGTGTGTTCAGGGCTGCTTCGAAGCCGAGCTTTACGTTGTTGCCGATGGCTATATCGACATCGGCAAGCAGCGGTCGCGTGGTTTTGCCGGTGATGACTCCGTCGATGACGCTGCCAGCAAATTCCAGGGTGCCGGCAATCAGGCGCACGCAGGCGTCATTATTCCCGATGACTACGACTTGTTCGCCCTGGATATCCCGGTACTCGGGACGTTGCATTTTTTCCGCTGCCGGCAAATTCAGCCATAACTGGAAACCATGCATGCGCGCGGCATCTGCTGCGGGCATTTCTGAATGGATCACGCCGCTGCCGGCTTTCATCCATTGCGCACCACCCGCGGTGATGGAGCCGGTATTTCCCATGCTGTCCGTATGAGCGAAGTGCCCTTCACGCATGTAGGTGATGGTCTCAAAGCCACGGTGCGGGTGTGGCGGAAAACCGGCGATAAAATCGTCCTTTTCGTCGGAGCGGATTTCATCAAGCATCAAAAACGGATCCATCTTCAGGTTTTCGGTGTATCCGGTCAGGCGCATGATTTTTACACCTGCACCATCGGTCGCCGGCCGTGCGGCGATAATCTGTCTGATTTCACGTGATTGCATTCCGAACCTCCGGCGTTGCCGCCTTTGCCAGTTTCAAGATATGTCGGCGAGCATCTTCCAGTGCGCTTTCACGCTGCTCGCTGCGCGCCAGGCCTTCGGCAAAAACTGTTTCTGTATTGTGGATGCCCATGAGACCGAGGATGCTTTTCATGTAGCCGGTCTGGGTGTCCAGCGGAGTGTCCTTGTAATTTCCGCCGCGTGCAAACAACAGGTACGCGTCGGTATCTTCGACCATGCCTGCAGGGCCTTCGCTGGTGTAGCGGAATGTTTTGCCCGCCCGTACAACGCGATCAATCCAGGTTTTCAGCGTGGATGGAATGCCCATGTTGTACATGGGGATTGCCAGCACCAGTGTGTCGTGGGCAAACAGCTGGTCAATCAGCCGGTCTGATACGTTTGCCAGGGCTTGCTGCAAGTCGCTGCGTTCGGCGGGATCTACCTGCCAAGACAAAAACTCATCCGCCTCCAGGTGTGGCAGTAGTGCGCAGGCAAGATCCAGTGTCGTGACCGTGCTGCCCGGATTACGTATCACCAATTCCTGCACAAATCTGTCGCCCAACTGGTTGGACGCACTGTTGTCTGCAAACAGGCTGCTGCGAATAAAAAGTATGCGTTTCATCATTCTCTCCGTTGGATTGCTTGATATGGAATAGATTAATATCGAAATTGTTGTTAATAAATGGTATAATATTGATGTTTATAATCGGTTTTTTCGATTTATATGGAAAAAGTCAAAGTAGCACTGGAACACTGGCGGGCACTCGTTGCAGTGGTTGACCATAGTGGTTATGCCAGCGCAGCAGAAGCGCTTGGCAAGAGCCAGTCCACAGTCAGCCACAGCATCGGCCGGCTGGAAGAATTGCTGGGTACGGGCGTATTGCGTATCCAGGGCCGCAAAGCGGTACTCACCGAGGTGGGCGCTGTTGTATTACGTCGCGCTCGCGCGCTGCTCAATGAAGCGGGAGATATTGAACGCATGGCACAAACGCTCGCTGCCGGTGTCGAGTCCGAAGTGGCCATAGCTGTGGACACCGTATTTCCTAACCAGGTGTTGTTGCCGGCATTGCAGCGCTTTGCACAGCGATACCCGGGCACCCGCCTCGAAGTATTTGAGACAGTGATCACCGGAGTCGAGGAGTTGCTGGTGCGTGGTGATGTGCAACTGGCGATCACCCCACATGTACCGCAGGGCTGGATTGGTGAGCACTTGATCCGCTTGCAAATGTGTTGTGTCGCACACCCGGACCACCCGTTGCACCAACTGGGCCGGCCGGTGACCGATAAAGACCTCAAGCAACACCGCCAACTGGTGGTGCGGGAAACATCAGACAAGCGCGACAGCCAGGTCGCCTGGCTCGGGGCGGAACAGCGGCTCACCGTGGGCACCATGGGTACACGCATCCAGGCGCTTTGCCAGGGGCTGGGTTTTGCATGGTCGCCGGTATTAAAAATCCAGAAAGAGCTCGATGCCGGTTTGCTCAAAGCTCTGCCCCTTGAACGTGGCGGCGAGCGTTATATCGAGATGTACCTGTTCCTCGCTGATGAGATCGGTGCAGGGCCAGCCACCCAGTCGCTGGCGGAGGCCATCAGGGAACGTACCGCGAAATGTCAGTAGGAGCGACGCCTCACTACGATACTGGCTCACCCGCAAAGGCGACCAGCTCAATCATCCACATGGCTAAGGAAGTTGTGGGCTGAAAGCCCGAAATAACACTTGACTCAGGGGATGTGTCCACCAGATTATGGCGACCGACCCATACTCAACTGAGCACTCCAACGCACACCAATAACTCTCCGGAATACCCAGGGTGGCTCAGATGTTTAGTCCACAAGGTTTGCAAATCGGTGTAGTAAATACAGAGGGATATTAATTATTTTACCATTCCGGCGTAAATTCATTAAGGTTGTTCTGCATAGCTGTGGGGGGCTAAATTTCTCTCCGTACACCAGTAAGCTCTTCTTTTTCCTTGAAATACCGGCCTTGACTTCCAAAGGATAAAGATTGAGTTCGAAAGGTACGATGAAATCAACTTCCGCTCGATATTTGCTGCTCCAGTAATACAGTTTTTTATCATTGCTTGCTGCCAAAATGGTTGCAACCAGGTTTTCAATAAATGCACCTTTGAATTCAGTAAATAGGCGATCGTCCTCCACCAGGATACTGACAGGTAAATCTGTAAAGGCGCCAAGCAAGCCAACGTCCAGTAGGTAAATCTTGAATATATTTCCCTGCGTATAGCCATCTAATGGAACTTTTGGAGTGGATACGTTCAACGCCTTGTAAATAAGTCCTGCATCCAGCAGCCATTGAATAGCCGTCTCATATTCACGGCCTCTGGCACTCTTTCGAATAGCTGAAAAAATAAATTTCTTATTTTCTTTTGCCAATTGGCTGTGAATTTGATTCCATACAGCGGTGATTTTCATCACTTCATGAGGTTCAGCATGTTTTGAGAAATCCAGCAGGTAGGCGTCCAATACATCCTTTTGTATTTCTCTAACGGTGCGCAGGTCTTTTGTCTCGCTGTAGTGCCTCACGACCTCCGGCATGCCACCTGTATAAGTGTAGTGTTTTAACAGCCCAATGAGTTGTTCATGTATCGGGATTGAAAGCGGTTCCAGGCTATCTATATTGTCAATATATTGCCTTAGCTTTGCTTTACCCATGGCCTCTAAAAACTCGCTGAAGCTCAATGGAAACAAGTCTAAAAAATTGACCTTCCCAACCGGAAAGCTTCTTGGTCTGTTCAGTTTTATACCCAGCAGGGAACCTGCTGCCGCAACATGATATTCGTTGGCCTTTTCAAAAAAATATTTCAAGCTGTTGAGTGCTTCAGAACAGGCCTGGATTTCATCCAGAATGATCAGTGTATTGCCTGGTGTAATGCTTATATCCAGCAGCAGACCTATTTCTGTCACAATTCTATGGGGAGTTAAGTCAGTCAGAAACAGCTGAGAAGCCAAGGGCATCTCTTCAAAATTTAAATACGCGACTTGACTGTAGTGTTCTCGCCCAAATGATTGCAAACACCAGGTCTTGCCGACCTGACGCGCGCCCCGCAGAATTAAAGGTTTACGTCTGTTTGAGGACTTCCATTCTAGAAGTTGTTGTTCAATATCGCGCTTCACGAGAAAGTTTTCCGCCAATTATGAGACATCATTATAGACTGATTCAGACGAGTACATCACGTTTTATGTACCAATATAGTAATATTGTTCACGTTTTTAGTACATATAACGTGATTTATGCATAACACAGCAGATAATTTTCGGCGTCAGTTAAGTGTTTAAATACAGCCGGTTTTCGTTGATATAAGCCAATACTGCCCCGGGTAACATCTCGTGGGGTGCCCGTTCCATGATGACAATAACCCAAGCTTGAGAATCCTTTTACCCGATGGGGGATATGAGTGTAAAGGCTGCGGCGAACGCGGTGTCACATTCAAGTGGAAAGATTATCGCGCCAAGCACCGTGATCGTTACAAGACCATGCCCCTGCAATTATTCGATTGCCGTAGCCAGTAGCGACTCAGGCTTCCTGTTTTTTAGCCACACGGCCGGCGGTTTTGCGCTCATGCTCCTTCAGGTGCAACTTGCGAATGCGTATTGATGCGGGTGTGACTTCCACCAGTTCATCGTCCTGGATGAATTCCAGCGCCTGCTCCAGGCTCATGATCTGCGGTGCTGCCAGCAGTACGTTGTCATCCTTGATCACCGTGCGAATATTGGTCAGTTGCTTGGCTTTCAATGGGTTGACGGTTAAATCGTTGCCCCGGTTATGGATGCCGATCAACTGCCCTTCATAGATATCGACACCCGCTTCAATGATCATGCGGCCACGGTCCTGTAGATTGAACAAGGCATAAGCCACCGCTTTACCAGTACTGTTGGAGATCAGAACGCCGTTGTTGCGGGTTGATATCGGGGCTGGATTATATGGGCCATAATGTTCAAAGGTATGAAACAAGAGGCCGGTGCCGGCGGTAACGGTGCGGAACTCTGACTGAAAGCCAATCAGGCCGCGGGCAGGAATGATGTAATCCATGCGGATGCGGCCTTTGCCGTCGGGTTGCATGTCCTGCAATACACCGCGGCGTTCACCGAGCCGTTCCATGACCGCGCCCTGGTAATCGGCTTGCAGGTCAACCACCAGCAGTTCATAAGGTTCCTGGGTTTCCCCGTTGTGCTCTTGCAGGATCACTTCCGGCCGGGAGATGGCCATCTCATAACCTTCCCGGCGCATCGTTTCAATCAGGATGGACAGGTGTAATTCACCGCGGCCGGAGATGCGGAATTTTTCTGCATCAGCGGTTTCTTCAATCCGTAACGCAACGTTATGACTGGCTTCGCGCAGCAGCCGTTCACGCAATTGCCGGCTGGTCAGGAACTTGCCTTCGCGCCCCGCGAACGGTGATTTGTTGACCCGGAAAGTCATGCTGATGGTCGGTTCATCGACGGTCAACGGCGGCAGGGCTTCCACGGTTTCGCGGTCGCACAGCGTATCTGAGATGCGCAGGTTCTCCACGCCGGTGACAGCAATAATGTCACCTGCACCGGCCTCGGGAATTTCCACCCGTTCCAGGCCGTCAAAACCCAGCACCTGCAGGATGCGGGCGTTGTGCTGCTCACCATAGCGGTCAATGACCGTGATGCGCTGGTTGGGTCTGACACTGCCGCGCTGGATCCGGCCGATGCCGATCACGCCGACATAGGTGTTGTAGTCCAGCGTGGTGACCCGCATCTGGAAGGGGCCTTCGTGATCGACATCGGGTGGCTGAACCTCACGCACGATTGTTTCAAACAGCGGTGTCATATCACCCTCGCGCACGCTGTCCTCAAGACCGGCATAACCGCGCAGGGCGGAAGCATAAACCACCGGAAAATCCAGTTGCTCGTCGCTGGCACCCAACTGGTCGAACAGCTCGAAGGTCTGGTCCAGCACCCAGTGGGGGCGTGCGCCGTCGCGGTCTACCTTGTTAATGACGACAATCGGGCGGAAACCCATCTCGAAGGCTTTCTGGGTGACAAAACGGGTTTGCGGCATCGGGCCGTCAACGGCGTCCACCAGCAGTAATACCGTGTCCACCATGCTCAGGATACGCTCAACTTCACCACCGAAATCGGCATGGCCCGGTGTATCAACGATATTGATGTGGTAGGTTTCTTCGCCATTGGTCCAGTTAATCGCGGTATTCTTGGACAAGATGGTGATGCCGCGCTCTTTCTCCAGATCGTTGGAATCCATGACCCGGTCAGGCGTGGCTGCACGTTCGCCAAGCGTGCCTGACTGCTGCAACAACTGGTCAACCAGCGTGGTTTTACCATGGTCGACATGGGCGATGATGGCGATATTTCTGAGGTTTTCAATCACGGTGGATTCCAATTAGCCCGAACATTTCATCAAGGATCCGGAATTTGTACTGCAGCTGGCGAAACAGTTTGGGTGATCGTTCGAAGAAGCATAGCGCCAGCTATGCTTTGAGAAGGATCGGCCGAAATGTGAAGCCAGATGCTGTGCAAAACCGGATAGGACAAACTGTAACCGCCAGAAACCAGTCAAAACACACTTGATTCCTTGATTAAACAATAAATATTTCATTTTGTCGTCCGCCTTGGTGAAATGTTCGGGCGTTAGGAAGCAGGCGCGCGCAAGTTACACGGTTTATCCGTGTGACGCAATGTTTTTTACGCAGAAACAGTGAGATAAATAAAACTTTTGCCCGGTTAAGTGCATGGGATTCAAATGGTTCTGAACCCCATTAGCTTTGACAGGCAGAGTGAAAAACAACCTGTCCCAGACGCCATCCTTTACGAAACCAATCTACCGCCCCGCTCTTATTGAGGCAGTATGGTGTTGTCAACCCCATCGTCCTGGACACTGGCACTCTGGCCTCCGCCAACAATATTCAGGGATGTATTACTGGCAAGCCGGATATCTTCTGTTAGAAAAGACGTAAAGCCAGCCAGACCCGTATTGGCGGTTATAGTCCAACCCGTGACAGGGATATCACCATATACATAGATTGCACGGGCGCCGGAGCCATTGAAATTGTTGGCAGACACATGCGTATTGGATGTGTTTCTGATTCTGATGCCATACGTTTTGTTGCCGCTTAATTTGAACCTGTTATTGGTAATAACAGCGCTGACTTTTGAAACTGGACCCCCATTGATTGCAAAAACTATACGCACCCCAACACTGGTTATATCTGGAAATGTTGAGGAAATATTGAATTCATTTTTATTGACTACCAGCCGTGTCGAGGGCGGTGCAGCTCTGAAGTTGGTGACTACAACACCGGAATACCTATCGTCCACCAAATTATCCCCAAAGAACGTATTTTGCGTGATGGTAGTATTCTGATTTGTTTCAAATAAATTGATTGCCTGTACATTGGCTTCAAATTTATTAAAGTTAATATCAACTTGTGCACTGGCTCTCATTGAGGTCACCAGACCGGCAAACACTTCACTGACAGTACTCCGGTTTATTTTGAATGTGCCCAGCAAGGTCACCTTGCAGCCTCCAGCAAGCCTTCCTTCAGCAGTTACCTTGATGCCGGCAAAAATATTTGCTCTATTAAGGGCTGTGCCGTCAATGACAACCCTGTCAACAACGGCAAATATGACATCATTATTACAATTGTCTATTTGAGCGGATTCTCCAGTAAAATGGAGTATAGCGCTGAGCGGATGATCAGAAACGCAAGGCGAATTCGCTCTGACTGTCATAAAACGGATCCTGGGCTCACCTTTAACAAATTTGATTGCAGCGGATCGTAAGCCAGAATCCTCCATCGCAACGCAATCAATGGACTGATCCAGGACCTTTATTATGGTGGTGGCAATTGTTCTGCCCTGAAATGTTCCCTTAAAGTTCTCTACGCGAATAGCGCTAATAAAATACGTTGCAGGTTCCAGTCTGACCACGGGCACACCGCCCTCTGTTGCTACATCCAGAGCGCACTGAATATTAACAGTGTCATCAACACCGCTCGGCGCGACATCAATTGCCAATACATCATCGGCCAATTGTACGAATGCATCGTCACAACCAACGCTTGCGGCGATTGCATTGAGTGGTGAGCCAAACCAAAGGAAAGCCAGGATCAAATATCTGGTTAAAATTACCAAATGGCCATTTTGGACGTTCAAGATGGGTTTGTTCATACTGAGCCTCGTTTGGTAATAATTTAATGATGTAATCAGATGAGGGTTCCGTCCCAAGATTGACTCATAGAGTCTAACAGTTACTCACCATTGGTTCAGTTAATAGCGGTATTTTGGGACAAAATTTTAATAATGTGCTGGCGCGCTCTTTCTCGAAGTTATTGGAATCCATCACCCGGCCCTGAAACCCAATTGTTTCATTTGGCTTGTTTGTGTCCCTGACAGATAGCCCTTAATCCCATTTGATTTGCGTTTGAGTTGCTGCAATCATGGTTTCAATTCCTGCTTGATCGGGGTTGAAAATCACCAGTGGGCCCAGCAACAGAACACTTACAACGCGAGACCCTGAAGCGCAGCATCCCCTTCCGTAACTACGTTGCACTGGGTCTTGGTGTGATGGTCGGTGTGGGCTGGGTTGTCTATTCCGGACAATGGTTGCAGGACGGTGGCCCCATGGGTGCCATGCTGGCTTTTTTGCTGGGAGGCTTGCTGCTGTTGCCGGTCGGCATGTGTTATGCAGAAATGACTGCAGCGCTGCCGATTGCCGGTGGTGAACTCTCCTTTGCCTATAAATCATTTGGTTCACTGGTGGCTTTTTTAACCGCGTGGGCGCTGGCGCTTGAGTATGTGGCCGTGACGCCATTTGAGACCATCGCCATCGGCTCGGTACTGGAGACGCTGGTGCCGGCAATCGTTACAGAAACGCTCTACCACGTGGGTACAGGTGTGAATCAGGAACGCGTCTCACTCTCGACGATATTACCCGGCCTGCTTATTGGTGCCCTGCTAATCTGGGTCAACTACAAAGGCGCAAAGGACTCTGCAAGATTTCAGGCGATTGTGGTCGCCGCTTTGCTGATCGGTACGTTGATATTCACGCTGGTTGCCCTGATCGGGGGTGACTACAGAAACCTGCAACCCCTGTTCGCCACACAGCAGGCAGGCCCCGCTTCATGGGCTGGCATAGTGTCGGCCGTTATAGCGGTACTGGTTATCGTGCCGTTTTTCATGGGTGGGTTTGATGCCATACCGCAAGCTGCGGAAGAGGCGGGTACCCGGGTGCCTCCGCAAAAACTCGGTTATGCAATACTGATCGGCATCGTGTGTGGATCGGTGTTTTATGTCGTGATCATACTGGCAGTGTCGATCAGCATGCCCTGGACAATATCGGCACAACTGCCAATGACCAGTTCAGCCGTGTTTGAAGCGGCATTCGGAAACGTCTGGGCGGCGAAACTGGTAATCTTCACCGCTTTGCTGGGCCTGGTCACAACCCTCAACGGTATGTATGTCGCATCCTCCAGATTGCTGTTTTCCCTCGGTCGCGGCGGTATGTTGCCGCCCTGGTTTGCGGTTGTTCACGCGCAACACCGCACGCCCAAAAACGCCTTGCTCTTTGTTGGCATCATTTCGCTTGTCGGTCCTTTTATCGGCAAGTTTGCATTGGTGCCTATCGTCAACAGCGGTGCCTTTGTATTCACGATCGCCCTGACCGTCACCTGCGCCGCTGCAATCAGATTGAGGTATTCGGCACCGGAACTGGCAAGGCCCTACCGGGCACCGACGGTCTTTCTGTACCTGGGATTGCTGGTCTCCATTACCCTGTTGTTGCTGATGGTATTGCCGCACAGTCCCGGTCAGCTCGGTGCGCTCGAGTTTAAAATCATCGCCGTATGGATGGTGCTCGGATTGCTGGCCTTCTACTGGCGGCGGTTCCGGCATCCGTTATCCAGGGAAGAGACTGACTTCTTGATTCTCGGCGATTATAGTGGCAAGCGCGATCTGATTTTGCACGAGGAACACCGCAGATGAAACGTAAAGTTATCCTGACCTGTGCCGTGACCGGTAATGCCCCGTTCAATCCCAGGCATCCGTGTTTTCCGGTCACGCCGAAAGAGATTGCAGCCTCGGCGATCGAGGCGGCGGAAGCCGGTGCGTCCATCGCCCACCTGCATGTACGTGATCCGGAAACGACCGAAGGCAGCCGGGATGTGGAACTGTTTCGCGAGGTGGTTGCACGGGTTCGTGAATACGATACGGATATCGTCATCAACCTCACTGCCGGTATGGGGGCACTGTTCCTGCCGGATCCGGCAGATGAGGGCCGAGCACTGCCGGAAAGTGACATTGTTGGTGTTGAAGAGCGTGTCGAACACCTGGTTGATTGTCTGCCCGAGATCGCCTCGCTGGATGTCACCACCGGCAATCAGTCGGAAGGCACGATGGAGTTTGTATACCTCAATACCACCCGCACGTTGCGTGCTATGGCAAAGCGCTTCCAGGAGTTAGGCGTCAAGCCTGAGCTCGAGGCCTTCCAGTCCGGGGATGTACTGTTTGCCAACCAGCTTCTGCAGGAAGGCCTGGTGGATGGCACACCGATGTTCCAGTTCGTGCTGGGCGTGTTATGGGGTGCACCTGCGACTCCTGAGACCATGATCTACCTGCGCAGCCTGTTGCCAGAAAACTGTCAGTGGGCAGCGCTGGGCCTTGGCCGGATGCAATTCCCGATCGCGGCCCAGTCGGTGCTGTTGGGTGGCAATGTCAGGGTCGGGCTGGAGGATAATCTCTATCTTGATAAAGGTGTGTTTGCCAGTAACGGGCAACTGGTCGAACGGGCTGCGACCATTATCGATCACCTGGGCTGTGATGTCGCGACACCTGCAGAGACACGCGAAATGCTCCAGTTGAAGAACTTCAATTAGGCGGCAAATAATGAAGTCACAATCATGACATTGAAAGTGGGGATCATTGGTTTAGGCGGGGTTTCTGAAGCCCACCTGGGCGCTTACGCCCAGGTGGCGGAGATTCAGGTCGTAGCGGCGGCCGAGCCTCGTCCGCAGCGCCTGGATGAAATGTGTACCCTGCACGGTTTTCGGGGATACACCGATTACCGGGAGATGCTGCAGACGGAGAATCTGGATATCGGCTGTGTGCTGGTGCCTGCCAGCCTGCACCGGGAGGTGACTGTGGCCTGTGCCGAATCCGGTGTGCATGTGTTGTGTGAAAAACCGATGGCGATTTCACTGATTGATGCGCAGACCATGGTGTCGGTTTGCGCACAACAGGCTGTGAAGTTTTTTTATGGTGCTTCTTACCGGTTTTTGCCGGCGATACAAAAAGCCGGCGAATTGATAAAAGCCGGTGCGCTTGGAGAGGTCACGCTGATGACCGAATCCGTGGTCGGTGGCAGCGGGCCGGAAGGCCATGTGCCCCTTGGTGCTGCCCATTGCCCACAAGGTGGTCCGGGCGGTTCGGGCATGGGGTTGGTTGACCATGGCATCCACATGATCGACCTGTTTCCCTGGCTGGCACACAGCAGCATTGTGGAAGTGACAGGTCGGGGTAATATTTCCGGGGAAGCGCCGGCAACAGAATATGCCTGCATGCGGCTTGCCAGTGGCGCTGTCTGCCATTTGTTATACAACGACTGCACATTCGATGCCGATCTGCCCGCTGAAGGCATTTTCAGCCACGGTGATGCGTGGGATATTCACGGCCATGTTCCCGCCGACACCTGGCATGCACACCCCGGCTGTATCCGAATCTATGGAACCCGGGGCTCCTTGCGGATTTACCACTATGCAAACTACCTGTTTCTGCATGACCAGGACAGCCTGCGACAGATCCCACTGGTCAATCAGCCCCCACCGGCACAATTTGGGCTGCAAATGCAGTCCTTCGCTCGCAGTGTTCGTGAGGATCAGCCGCCGGAGGTAACCGGGCAGGACGGACTTAACGCGCTGCAGGCATTGTTGAGTGTTTATGCAGCCGGGCACAAATAAAAAACCACAGGAGACAGGTACTGAACAGCGCGGGTTTACATCGTTTTGAATCCCAGCCGAGTCAACAGGTTTGTCTGGGTAGCGGTCGTGCCTGTAACACGGTGTGATTTGAATTCACGGCGCACCGGATAAGCAGCCCTGAGAACATCAAATTGAATGCGGCCCTGGCTGTGAGGTAAACGGGATAAGGCCCGTAAATCTGCATCATCGCGTGAGACCGGGCAACTGGCATCCACCAGTTGTTGCACGATTTCATGTGGCGCTGCCGAGGGCGGGAATACCGGCGCCATAATGTCGGTCATTGTGCGGGTCGGCACAACTGCCTGGTGAGCAAAAGCACGGCAGAATGCCTGATAAATCATTTCTGTTCCGGCACGCTTGCCCTCAAGGCTGTAACCGGCAACGTGCGGGGTGGCAACGGTCACCGCCTTGAGTAAATCCGGTGTTATAAACGGCTCGTCCGGCCAGACGTCGAGCGCCGCATGCAGGCGTCCTGATCGTAATTGTGCGAGCAAAGCAGTTTTATCAATGACACCACCCCGCGAGGTATTCACCAGTAAGGTGCCGGGCTGCAGCGCTGCAAGCCGGGCAGGGTCAAACAGATTTCCGGTCGGGTATTTTCCCGTGTGGGTCAACGGCACATGCAAGCTGATGATGCCATTGGCACATGCTTCAGCCATGGAGACCAATTGCAGTTTGTCCTGCTCCTGCTGCAGATCATCCTGCAGCGGCGGGTCACAGGCCACCACCGGAATATCGAGGGTTTTCAGCAAGTGCTCAAGCCGCCGGCCGACATTCCCGCGGCCGATGATTGCAATGCGTTGCTGCCTGAAATCCCTGCCCAGGCGTTCACAGGCCAGCCACATCATTGCCAGTGTGTACTGAGATGCCGCGTCTGCATTGCAGCCCGGCGCATGGGCCCAGGCAATATCATTTTCTTCCAGCCAGTCGGTGTCGAGGTGGTCCATACCTATGGTTGCGCTGCCGACAAAAGCAACGTTTGTCCCTTGCAGCAGGTCCGCGTTGACCTGGGTAACCGAGCGAACCAATAACACCTTCGCATCACTCAGATCAGAGCGGCTTATGCTTCTGCCGGGCAGACGCACAAGCCGGCCGTGACGGCCAAAAGTTTCTTCCAGGGCGGGCATATTTGAGTCGGCAACAATCTTCATTGTTTAAGGAACCTCTGATCTATTCATGAACTCGTATCTTGCATCCAAAATATCCAGTTTCTGCGTTGCAAATCTTGTCAATAACCAGCTATTACCTGCAATTCGCGCCTTGAACCTGAACATTTTGAATTGCAATCTGCTTCGCTCAGAATAAATCAGAGGTTCCTTAATTTATGGCCATTGTCGGGTTTTTATAAAAAGATCTCTGTTTATACCTGCTTCGACAGGGTTCTCAAATAACAATTTCAGGTACAATAGTACAGTTAATTCAGGGTACTGGTTGCGCGTCTTTCTGACGGTTTCCATGACACCCGTAATCTGTCTTCAAGGAGTGTTCGATGAAACAAGCTGTGCGAGTCGCGATCACCGGTGCTGCCGGGCAGATCGGTTATCAATTGTGCTTCAGAATTGCGGCCGGCGATATGCTCGGCCCTGACCAGCCTGTCATTTTGCAGCTACTCGAAATAACACCGGCACTGGGTGCTTTGGAAGGTGTTGTGATGGAATTGAAAGACGCCGCTTTCCCATTGCTGCAGGAAGTCGTGTTTACCGATGATGCAAATGTCGCATTCTCTGCAACGGACTATGCTTTGCTGGTGGGTGCCAGACCGCGTGGTCCCGGCATGGAACGGTCCGACCTGTTGACCGCCAACGGCAAGATTTTTGGCCCACAGGGTAGGGCGATGAATGCGCATGCCAGCCGTGATATTAAAGTGCTGGTGGTCGGCAACCCTGCCAATACCAATGCTTTGATTGCACGTTCCAGCGCGCCGGATCTGAATCCCCGTAATTTCACCGCCATGACCCGCCTTGACCATAACCGCGCGATGGCACAACTGGCGGAGAAAACCGGAATACACCACTCGCTGGTGCATAGGATGCTGATCTGGGGCAACCACTCGTCCACGCAATATCCGGATATCAGCTATGCCGATGCAGACGGCCGCAAAGCCACTGACCTGGTCGCACAGGACTGGTACCGCGAAGTATTTATCCCCACTGTGCAGCAACGCGGTGCGGCGATTATCAAGGCACGCGGTGCATCGAGCGCTGCATCGGCAGCCTCTGCCGCGATCGACCACATGCGCAGTTGGGCATTGGGCACTGCAGAGGGTGACTGGGTTTCCATGTCTGTTCCGGCAGACGGCAGTTACGGCATCGAGCCCGGCGTCATTTACTCTTTCCCCTGCGTATGCAGTGATGGCGATTATCAGATCGTACAGGGCCTGGAGATTGATGAATTCAGCCGCGCGCGCATGGATGCTTCGGACGCAGAATTGCGCGAGGAGAGGCTTGCGGTGGAGGGTTTGCTGGCTTGATTGATGACAGGTACCCGGGAGTAGACCATTGATTCCATCCGCTGGTAGAAACTTTCGCCTGGCAGTGGCCGGGAACCGGCCGTTGCAGGTGGTAGGAACGATCAACGCCTTTACGGCACGGATGGCCAGCAACGTCGGGCATAAAGCCATCTACCTTTCAGGTGGCGGCGTGGCAGCCAATTCACTCGGTGTGCCGGATCTTGGCATCAGTACCCTGGAAGATGTACTGATCGATGCACGCCGCATCACCGACGCCTGCGAACTGCCGTTGCTGGTGGATATCGATACCGGCTTTGGCGGTGCATTTAATATCGCCCGCACCATCCGGGCGATGATCAAGGCGGGTGTTGCGGCCATTCATATGGAGGACCAGGTGGCGGCCAAGCGTTGCGGGCACCGTCCCGGCAAGGCGATCGTCAGTAAATCCGAGATGGTGGACCGCATCAAGGCGGCCGTCGATGCACGTTACGATGAGGATTTTGTCATCATGGCCCGTACCGACGCGCTGGCAGTTGAAGGCCTGGACAGTGCGATTGAGCGCGCCGTAGCCTGTGTTGAGGCAGGCGCTGATATGATATTTCCCGAAGCCGTCAAGACCCTTGAGCAATATACGGAATTCAGGCACGCAGTGGCTGTGCCGATACTGGCGAACATCACCGAGTTCGGACATACACCCCTGTTTACAACACCTGAGCTGGGTCGGGCTGATGTGGATATTGTTTTATACTGTTGCTCGGCCTACCGGGCAATGAACAAGGCTGCATATGACACGTATGTTGCGATCATGCAGCAAGGCCATCAGAAAGGTGTGCTGGAGCGTATGCAAACCCGGGAGGAGCTGTATCAGCACCTGGGTTATCACGATTATGAAGACAAGCTGGACAAGTTGTTCCGTAGCGGTAATGACACAGAGGATTGAACGATGGGTAGCAAAAATTCAGGTGCAGGATTGCGTGGCCAGACAGCGGGGCAGACAGCCGTTTGCACGGTAGGCGCGGAAGGCAACAGCCTGCGCTACCGTGGCTATGATGTGGTCGAACTGGCCGCTCAATCAACATTTTATGAAACCGCCCACCTGATTCTGAAAGGGCAGTTGCCGACAGCCGATGAACTTGCTGCCTGGAAAACAAAGCTGCAGGGGCAACGCGGGCTGCCACTGGCGTTGCGTGAGGTGCTGGAGCGTATTCCAGCGGATGCCCACCCGATGGACGTCATGCGCACGGGTTGCTCGTTTCTCGGCAATATCGAGCCGGAAGGTGATTTCTCCAACCAGGATGAAGTTGCTGATCGTTTGCTGGCGGCGTTTCCGTCCATTATTGTTTACTGGTATCGCTACAGCCATGACGGCGTGCGCATTGACACCGAAACCGACGATGACACCATTGGCGGACATTTCCTGCACATGCTGCACGGTTCAGCCCCTGACGACCTGTCCGTCAGGGTCATGGATGTTTCCCTGATTCTTTACGCGGAACACGAGTTTAATGCATCGACCTTCACCGCCCGTGTGTGCGCATCCACGCTTTCTGATCTGCATTCCTGCATCACCGCCGCCATCGGTTCCCTGCGTGGCCCCTTGCATGGCGGCGCCAATGAAGCGGCCATGGCCATGATCGAACAGTACGCCGACGTTGATGAAGCCATCACGGATGTGCATCGCAAACTGGCTGCCAAAGAACTGATCATGGGTTTTGGCCATGCGGTTTACAAAGTGCGTGACCCGCGCAATGCCATCATTAAGCAATGGTCAAAGAAGTTGTCTGAACAGGCTGCAGACGCCAGCCTTTATGAAATTTCTGTGGCCGTTGAACGCATCATGAAAGAAGAAAAGAACATGTTTGCAAATGCAGATTTTTTCCATGCCAGTGCTTACCACTTCATGGGCATACCCACCAAATTGTTCACGCCGATATTTGTCATGTCACGGATTACCGGTTGGGCAGCGCATTGCTTTGAGCAGCGGGCAGATAACCGCATCATACGCCCCGGGGCGGAATATATCGGACCCGCCGAGCGGGACTATGTGCCGATAGAATCGCGCTAGGGAAGCCACAGGAATGTCGACTATCGGAATTCGCACCACGCACCGTCCTCAACCGGACCAGGTCATACAGGATATTGCAGATTATGTCTGCGATCATGAAATCAATAGCGAAGTGGCTTATTCCACTGCACATTATTGCCTGATGGACAGTCTGGCCTGCGCCATGTTGGCAATGAAATTTCCCGACTGTGAGCGCCTGCTGGGGCCGCTTGTGCCCGGGGCTACGCTAGCCGGTGGTTCACGCGTGCCTGGCACCGGTTATGAACTGGACCCGGCCCAGGCTGCCTTCAACCTGGGTACCGCGATTCGTTACCTGGATTTTAACGACACCTGGCTGGCCGCCGAGTGGGGCCATCCCTCGGATAATCTCGGTGCGATTTTACCGGTGGCGGACTATGTGTCACGGTCAAAACAAGCGCAAGGGCAGCCACCTTTGTGCATGCATGATGTGCTGACTGCGATGATTAAAGCACATGAAATCCAGGGCGTTCTGGCACTGGAAAACAGCTTTAACAAGGTGGGCCTCGATCATGTATTGCTGGTCAGGGTCGCATCCACAGCGGTCGTGACGCAGATGCTTGGCGGCAGCAAAGAGCAGGTGATCAATGCCATTTCAAATGCCTGGATCGACGGGGGTGCCTTGCGCACTTACCGGCACGCGCCCAATACCGGTTCAAGAAAAAGCTGGGCTGCCGGTGATGCCTGCCGCCGGGCGGTGACGCTGGCACTGATGGCGGTGGGCGGTGAGATGGGTTATCCATCGGCATTGACTGCGGAAGTCTGGGGTTATTACGACGTACTGTTCAAAGGCCAGCCATTCAGGTTTCAACGGGGCTACGGCAG
>VAPH01009164.1_pt1 | contig 18417 bp, 11 predicted proteins | sample 3393861 | NCBI WGS metagenome assembly VAPH01 (sample SAMN08290439, study PRJNA428436) | hydrothermal vent metagenome | isolation source: Deep-sea hydrothermal vent chimney | place: Atlantic Ocean: South-mid Altantic Ridge | reverse complement strand
TCTTATCGCCAATGCCACGGATAACACGGTTTTTTAGAGTGGAACATCAGTTATAATTACTGAAATACTAACTTTGCGATCTACTTATGAATTCATCCAGCCCGGAAATAATTGCTAATCTTTCCTTTGATTCCCTGAACACTGTTTCAGGCCTGCAGCAATTTGATCAGGTATTTCTCTCTGTTCTAGCTGATAAGAATCCATCGCTACACAGTGAATTACTCGCCTACCGTCAGCAAAAAACAAATTTTACCGCCATTGAGCTGAGCGAATTTCTACTTGCACTGGCGCCATATATCGAAGCATTCATTGCAATGAAATTTGATATCGAAAATGAAACCAGGGCATCACTCAAACGTATTAACAATGAAAAATCAATTCATGTATTTAAAAAACAATTTATCCAGCGTCGCTCACGCCGATATCGTGGTGAAATGGATATTCCCTATGCAGAACTCGACAAATGGTTGTGTCAACAAATAGACAACCGCAATGACAGGGAGCTTTCTGTCTCTCAGTATGCCGTTGGTTTACTTGAGGACACTGAAAAATTTAAGGAAGAGATCAAGCTGCTTACTCAATGGATTATCCATATTCGAAAAAATAATGCAGCTGTCGATATTCTTAAAAACTGGGTCAGTTTCAAATTGCCGGCACTTATCAATTATGCCCAGTTAGTCCCGCTGGAGACTATCAAGAACGACCCTGTAGGGCGGTGCCAGGCCAACCCGGAAGCTCAGGTGAGACGTGATGGCTTCAGCCTCACCGACCACAGAATGAATCTGCGCCAGATCATGGGTGAGGTAAATTATTGCATCTATTGTCACGATCATGACGGTGATTTCTGCTCGTGGGGCTTTCCGGAAAACAAGAAAGACCCCGACTCAGATTTTCGCGTTAACCCCCTGGGTGAAACACTGACAGGTTGTCCCCTGGGGCAAAAGATCTCCGAGATGCACCTTCTTAAACGTGATGGCCATGATATCGCCGCACTCGCTATGGTGACACGTGATAATCCTATGCTACCCGCCACGGGCCATCGCATTTGTAATGACTGTATGAAGGCCTGTATCTATCAGAAACAGGATCCTGTCAACATCCCGGAAATTGAAACCGGTATCCTGACTGACGTGCTGCAACTGACATGGGGGGTAGAGATTTATTTGTTACTGGTTCGCTGGAACCCATTGCGACAGGAACAGTATCTGCCTGAAGACAATAACAAACGACGTGTACTGGTCATCGGTCTGGGGCCCGCAGGTTTTACCATGGCCCACCACCTCAGCATGGCAGGCTGCAATGTTACCGGTGTAGACGGTTTGAAGCTTGAGCCACTGGATGAACATCTCCTGACATCACCGATACGCCATTATTCCAGCATTGTAGAATCTCTGGATGATCGCATATTGTCAGGTTTCGGTGGGGTAGCCGAATATGGAATAACTGTACGCTGGGATAAAAATTTTCTTAAGTTGATTTATATCAGTCTGGCAAGACGGGAAAATATCGGTCTCTCCGGCGGTGTCCGCTTTGGCGGCACACTGACCATCGAAGATGCCTGGAATGAGGGATTCGAACATATCAGCATAGCCAATGGAGCCGGGCTGCCCAGAGTCATACCCATGATCAACAGCCTTGCCCGCGGCATGCGACAAGCCAATGATTTCCTGATGGCGCTGCAGCTGACCGGGGCGGCAAAATTCGATAGTCTGGCCAACCTTCAGGTACGCCTGCCTGCGGTGGTGATCGGCGGTGGACTGACAGCCATCGACACTGCTACCGAACTGCAGAGCTATTACATTCGTCAGGTCGAAAAGACCCTCAAGCGTTATACAATACTTGAAGAAAAAATGGGTAAGGAAAAAATCTTTGCCGGCCTGGATGAAGAAAATCAGGGCGTACTCAAAACTTTTCTCGAACATGGCAAAGCCGTCGCCAGAGAAAGAAAACGGGCGGCCAACTGCAAAGAGAAACCAGACTTTCTCCCGCTGTTACGGCAATGGGGCGGTGTTACCCTGACCTATCGCCGCGGCCTAAATGAATCACCGGCGTATTTACGCAACCACGATGAAATCATCAAGGCTCTGCGGGAAGGTATTTATTATGCCGAAGGCGTGGAACCCGTCGAAGCCATGCTTGATGAGTATGGCCATGTGGCAGGCCTACGATGCAGAGTTAAGCAACAATTCGATGGCCGCTGGCTGGCCAGCGAAGAACGAATTCTTCCAGCGCGCGCCATCATGGTGGCGGCCGGTGCATCACCCAATACTACTTATGAAAATGAATATACCGGCAGCTTCAAAATGGATGGTGACCATTTCCTGCCACATGTCTGTCATCCTTCAGGCGTGCAGCCCGTTGCGGTAGCCGAACACTGCAAAGCTGACGAATTCGGCCCTTTCACCTCCTATGCGTATCAGGACAAGCGCATCAGTTTTATCGGCGATACACACCCGGTCTTCCACGGCAGCGTGGTGAAAGCTATTGCTTCAAGCCAGCGCACCTATCCAGAAATCATCAAATTACTCGATCAGCAACCGGAGGATCCATTATGGAAAGACGTGGACAGTTTTACGTCGGAATTTCAGCAGAAGCTATCTGCCACTGTCGATCGTATTGATGCAACGCATCCTGCTGTGGTGGAAATGTGGGTCAGGGCACCAATGGCTGCAAAGAACTTCCAGCCTGGCCAGTTTTTCCGGTTACAAACTTTTGAAAAGTACAGTCGTGTAGTGGCTGGCACACGTTTGCAGATCCCTCTGCAAACCGTTAGCGGTGCCGGTGTGGATGGAGATTGTGTACGGTTGCTATTACTACGTTTTGGGGCCAATGCACGCATTGCTGAACAATTAAAACCCGGTGATCCTCTGGTACTGATGGGGCCGACAGGCTCACCGGTAGAGCTGGGGCATCAACGCACTGTGATGGTCATTGCGGGAGCATGGGGTGCTGCGGTAATGATAGATCTGGGGAGGGCGCTGCGTGCAGCGGGTAACCGTGTTCTATTCTTCGCATCCTTTCGATGTCAGAATGATATCTACTTTAAAGAGGAGCTGGAACAATGTGCAGACCAAATCGTCTGGGCCAGTACTACTGAGTCACTGATTGAATGCCGCCGCCCACAAGACAGCAGTGTCCAGCAGACCAACATCATCGAACTAATCAAGGATTATGATAACGGAAATCTTACCGCTGGCAACGAAGAAAATCTGATCAAGTTGTCTGACGTGGACGAAATAATGATTATGGGATCTACCGGTCTGCTGAAAGCAATGCAACATTCACTCATAGACGACCTGAAACCTCTGTTCAAGGATGGCGTACGTGCCACAGGTACTGTCGGTAGCCCAATGCAATGCATGATGAAAGGTGTTTGTGGACAGTGTCTGCAATGGCAGATTGACCCTGCAACAGGTAAACGCACACGAGCCGTATTTTCATGTGCCCAACAGGATCAACCCCTGTCATGGATAGACCTTGATAACCTCGGTGCACGTCAGGCACAGAATCGTTTATCAGAATACATGACCAGTTTATGGGCGAACCACGTGATAAATAACCTCTGATTTATCCATCAAAGAGGGGCCTCCTTGAATGAATCAACAACTGCACGGCCTTTGACTCAAAAGTGGATTAGATTGCTGTATATATCTTCTGGCTTGACCGGCTTACTGAAGTAAAAGCCCTGTGCCATATCACAACCACTCTCAAGTAGGAAGTCATACTGTGTTTTCTTTTCAACACCTTCCGCTATGACAGCTATCCCCAGCTCTCTCGACATATTTATGATACCTCGAATCAAGTTACTGTCGGCTTCATCACCGGGAACACGCTGGATAAAGGCCTGATCGATTTTCAGGATATCCACAGAAAAGCGGCGTAAGTAACTGAGAGAAGAGAACCCTGTCCCAAAATCATCGATCGCTATCAGACAGCCCACCTCACGTATCTGCTCCAGGATTTTTTCGTTTCTAATATTGTTTTCCATCAAACTATTTTCTGTAATTTCCAGAATAATTCGTTGTGGGGTGATTTTAAAATACAGCAGCTGATTTCGTAAAAAATTTACAAACGTATCATCCTGTAGCTGACGCGGTGACAAGTTTATCGTCAGGCTATAACACTTGTCTCCCTGGTTATCCAGAGCATGTAGATGCAACAGTGCATTACGTATAACAAATTGGCCTATCGGCCGGATCAGACCTGTCGTCTCAGCCAGCGGGATAAAATCTGCTGGTGATATATTTGGAAAATCAGGATGTGAAAACCTTAACAACACTTCGAACAGTTCGCTGGACTTGTTTGTTAAGTTAACAATTGGCTGGAAAACGAGTGAAAATCTTTCTTCCTGAATTCCTGTACGCAAGACGCTGTCAAGATGTAGCTGCTTCTCCATCCGCTCATGCATATCACCTTCATAATACTCATAGGCATCACCACCACGATTCTTTGCATGGTACATCGCTGTATCAGCTGCACCGATCAATTCATCAGGGGTCTCACCGTCGGAAGGGAAAGAGGCAATTCCAATGCTTGCTGAAAGGTGGATCTCATGCTGCAGGATACGAAATGGATCTGACAGTGTGTATAGAATATTTTCCGCTATCTTTGACCTTAGGACCTCTTCACGGGACTTGTGTAATGCAACAATAAATTCATCACCACCAAATCGACAAACCAGTGATTTCATATCTGCTGCATGCCTTATTCGAGTGCCCGCTTCTGCCAACAATGCATCACCAACACTGTGTCCAAACGTATCATTGACCCATTTAAAACGGTCAAGATCAATAAAAATCACAGAGACCGGGCTTTCCACCCTGAGGGCAGTATCAAGCAATGAGCGAAAGCGGGTAGAAAAGAAAAATCGGTTTGGTAAGTCAGTCACCACGTCGTAATTTGCCTGCCTGAAAACAGTATCCTGTGCATGAACCTGTTTACTGATGTCAGTCATCACACATAAGCTGGTCACAATGGTCTCATCATCACTATTAGGGCGCAGAGAAATGGTATTTATCAAAACATCCATTTTCTCACCGGTATTCGTTCTGATACAGGTTTGAAAATTAGATAAACGACCACCATGAACAAGCCTGTCTGGAACCTCGTTCCCCTTACCTGGGAAATTCTCACAAACCATCTCAGATAGCGTAAGCCCGATCAAAGATGCTTTTCTGTAGCCTAGCTTCTGTAAAAAATAGACACTGGCATCAGTAATTACTCCGCCGGTGTCCATAGAAAATAGCAGTGCAGGCGTTTTATTATAAAGATCCTGATAGCGCAGTGCGCTCTCCACCAAAAATCGCTGATTTTTATTAAGAGAATGCTGCATAGCATTAAAAGCAGTCGCCAGGGTGCCGAATTCATCATTGCTCTTCCAGTCTATTAATATCGTATTTTCCCCTTTGGCATTGTCCATAAGGGCATCCATGATTCGGTGAATAGGCGTATGTATATATCGCCGATAGACACGAAGCATTACTATGGTGATAACAATGAGCGATATAACAAGCAGGAAGACTACCTTTATTATTTCAATAATGACTGTTTTCTGATAATTTGCCGGTGCGAATTGATAGCGAACTATACCCGCTGTTTTTTCCTCACCACTTTGCACTGATTTTCTTATTATTCTTGATACAGGTGCAGCCTGTTCGCTGTCAATCTTCCCTACTGTTGCAATCACCTTGCCGGCGCCATCACTCAATTCTATAAATAGAATATTTTTATCGACAGCGGCAGCCTTTAAAAGTTTTTTAGCACGGGCCGAATCAAAATTTCCGATATCCTCGGGTAAAACCTGGTCAAGCAGGCTCAGGAATGAATTCTGTGATGCAGCAAGCTTATATTGTGCTGAATGTATCTCATACAGAGCTATCAATATAGCCACCATGATAAGTGTAATGGCAAGCGAAGGTATCAACACACGCATAAAGGTGTATTGAATCGTCTGTTTCTTGTTTGAGAAAAATTTCATTAACTCACGATATCGCTATGTATTGTTCAGATAACGAATTAATAGAGGCCCCCATATTTTTATGTTTTTGTTACTGATCGACTCCCCTGTCTTACCCATGATCAGTTTTAATCCACCCGACAACATAACCGAATTCACATGACGCCAATCCCATTAATATCATAATCGTACCGGCCGTAATTTGCAGGCCAAGGGGCTCATCATTCAGATATTTCCCGGGCAATAATGCCACAACCGGTGCTGGCAAGGTCAATAAAGACAGCCGTCTGACACTAAAATATACTTAAGTATATAGAAAAAAAGAGTAAATCCTGTCACCGACCCGAAAAATGCCAGACACGGAATGGATGTTCCAGCACGAGTAACAATTACCTCGGTAATATCACCATCAATCAAAGAGTAGCTTAAGGGCATAGCAAACATAAGTCCTGTCGCAATAATAGTCAATGCAGGCATGCACTGACATGACCCGTTTTGAATCAAAATATGACATAATCAAAACGAACAGCCCCCTAGTTTCTTCGTTCCAGGCATGCGGTAAGACAATACAAATATCCAAAAATAATATTTTGGTTTATCATAAGGCCAGAGTAAATATCTCCCATCGCGTCGTATTATGAGCAGGCGCGGACAACACAATAATTAAATACAGGATTTTTCAGGTTTTTTTATGTCTAATCGACTTTATAGATTGATTGTCGGGTTGATTCTGCTTACTGGACTGTATTTTGATCTACCTAAATTGATATATGTATTGATTGTGACAGTCCTTTTCGAAGGCATCACTAATCTTCGTATACCGATTCTTGTATCAAAAATGCGTGGTATTACCAACGATCAGGCTGAAGGGATTCTTGGATTACCTTTTCAGCAGCGGTTTAATTTTGATGCGGAGCGTGCCTGGCGATTAATTCTTGGGGGTGTTCTGATTCTTGTGTACGTTATATTCTTCAATACCGTCTGGTATTTGGCCTGGTTTATGGGCTTTGCTATTCTTGGCGCAGGTCTGAGCGGGGTTTGTCCTCTGTTCATTTCTTTGAAATGGCTAGGATTCAGATGAATAGAAAAGCAGATGCCTCCGATAATCCCGGGACCGCATATACCAACCTCCCTGTAAAAATTACCGGTATAGTTTTCTGGGGTCTGGTTTTGCTCGGCCTGGTGGCATCAACAGCATTCATCAGCTTCCTTGAGTACCAACTCACCGCTGAACGTGAACTCAAGCTCGATCTCACTCACGATTCAGTAAAATACATCTTCAGCGCCCCACAGTCTGTCTCTGCCATCAATTATACTTCAGAACTTGAAAACCTCCGTAAACGTTTTGGATTTATCTCCATGGAGGTGCTCATCAATGGCAAAGTTATACGTAGTGGTAAATACCAGGCCGACATGGATGTCAGTGAGTCAAACTTCCCGGTCCATACCCTATTGAAAAATGGCAAAAACGCTCAGCAACAGGCAAAAGTAAAGATTTATTTAACACCGTTAAAAGATGAAATCACCCGATACCGAAAAAATATTCTGATCATTATGGCGGTAATTTTTCTGGGGTTCGGTCTTATACTTCAGGCCATTTTGAAGTACGTACTCTCACGCCCCATTACCAGTATGGTACAGGCTGCTGACGGTATAGTCAGAGGTGATAGCAGCATCCGTTTCGATGAAAAGAGAGAGGATGAATTTGGGTTTCTTGGATCATTCATCAACCGGGTACTCGATCATCTGACAACCAAACATGAAGAACTTGAAAATTCACTTTCCGGCCAACAAATCGCAGAACAGTTTCTGTCACGTGAAAAGGAACGTGCCGAAATTACACTTTATTCAATTTCTGATGCCGTCATCACGACGACACGTTCTGGCCACATTGATTTCGTAAACCGTGCGGCAGAAGAGCTTTCCGGACTGCACGCCACAAGCCTGCACGGGAAGGAAATCAGTGCAGCATTTCAGTTACATTTTGATGATGCTGAGACACCGCTGCAGCTTCCAGTAAATGTGGCCGTCCACACAGGTACAGACATACAACACGTCCCCCTTAGAGGGACATGCGTGCTGATCCAGCAAAAGGGTAAGAAATTAAATGTCCGATATAATGTGGCACCGATCCTTGATCGAAAAGGTATCGTTATGGGCAGTGTCATCGTCCTTCATGATATTACAGATACACTGGCTTTGACGGGAAAGCTGGCTTATCAGGCAACGCATGACAGTCTAACTGGCTTGTTCAACAGGGCAGAATTCGACCATCGAATTCATCTTCTTCTCAACCAGTTGCAAAACTCTAAGACGCATATTAAGCATGCACTGCTATACATGGATCTTGATCAGTTCAAGATAGTCAATGACAGCTGTGGCCATATAGCTGGGGATCAATTACTGAGGCACATCAGTGAGCGTTTGCAGCAACGCCTTTCTGATTCCGGCTCACTTGCACGACTGGGTGGAGATGAATTTGGAGTACTGATCGAAAATTGTAATAGAGTGTCTGCACATGATGTGGCAGATGAACTAAGAAAAGAAGTGGAGAACTTTCGTTTTCAATGGCAGGAAAAAACCTTCAATCTCGGTATCAGTATTGGTGTCGTTATGATGGATCAAAACAGTGAAAGTCCTGACCTCCTCCTCAGCATGGCAGACCAGGCATGCTATGCAGCCAAGGATACCGGCCGCAATAAAATTTGCATGTACCAGCCCAATGATATCGAAATGGTCAGACGCAACCGCGATACACAATGGGTTTCTCGCCTAAGAAAATCGTTGGAAACGAACAGTCTGTTACTTTCACAACAGACCATCATAGCTATCGCATCTAAACAAAATCAAGGCAGTATGTTCGAAATACTGGTCGGCCTGGAAAATGGTGAGGGTGAGCGTATACCTGCAGGTGCTTTTCTGGCTGCAGCAGAACGGTACAACCTGATGCCTCAAATAGACCGTTGGATTATAAACAATATCTTTCAGTGGCTGTCACGCAATCCACGGCAGTTACAGCAACTTGAGGCATGTATGATCAACCTTTCCGGACAGACACTTAATGATGAAGCTATTGACAACTACATCATTGCCTGCCTGGAAAAATCTGCCGTGCCAGCCGAAAAGATATGCTTTGAGATCACCGAGACCTCTGCAATCCTGAACCTCGCAAAAACCAGCCGCCTGATTAGAAACCTGAAAGCTGAAGGCTGTTGTTTTGCTCTCGATGATTTTGGATCCGGCATGTCATCTTATGCCTACCTGAAGCATTTACCCGTTGACTATATCAAGATTGATGGCATTTTTATACGTGATCTGGCTGAAGACCCTATCGATCTTGCATTGGTCCACTCGATCAATGAAATTGCCCATATTCTTGATAAAAAGACAATCGCCGAGTACGTGGAGAATGAGGACATACTGAACAAGCTGCGGGAAATAGGTGTTGACTACGCCCAGGGCTTCGGAATTGCCTACCCCAAAACAATTAAAGAAGAAATGCCACCAGACGGCAGCCAGGCTGCTCATTAGTTAAGGTCAATAGAACAACGCTATTTACCGCAAAGGACACAAGGAACACAACACTTTTCCTGATGATGTGTTCTTTATTCCCTCAGCATTCCTTATTAATCTTTTATGTAGCTCTGCGGCTAAACGTGTTTAATGTTAAACCCATAAACACATTACAAAACATCAATCACCCGAAATATCCTCAAGTGATTCCGTTGCAACTTCCCTTACCATCGAGGATTCATCCTTTGTACATTCCTGTAGCCGTTTAACCGCTTTATCTCCCCCTGCAAGAGAAAGGAAATGGCAGGCATCTGCACGTATCGTCTCATCTGGAAATGCTGACAACTCAAGTAATTCGGATAAAATACCGTCCAGTGCGGATGGATTCTCCCGCAACCCTTCAAGGACAGCACTTACACCGACGCGCACAACCATTGGCACCTCCTTACCCTTTAACAACGCCACGAGGTCAGATAACTGAGATTTATCACGTTCAACTGAGGCCATGACCGCCCCAAGTCTGCCATTTTTTAACTGCTCATAGAGAAACTGCCCTTGCCCATTATTACTCACTGACATCTCGACGGCCTTTTCTAATTCAGCGCGGGATTGTGCCCCGATAAATTCCATCTCACCCAGCTTTAGCCACGGCACGGAGCGAACATTATGTTTTGCGGCTTCGTCAGGCTGCTCTGCAATATTGATCATTAACAGTCGAGCAATCTTGCCCTCCTTGAGCAAATCACCTAATAAATTCATCATCGTGCTGCAATACTGGCAACCCGGCGCGATCAGTAATTTTGCTTCTGTCATGTAGGCACCTCTATCAACGCATGAATGACCATATTAAATCCAAAAACTTGCAGTTTGCTACAACACATCTTTGGGTCAGTAAAAAACGCGCCTTAGCTGCTTTGAAATCAAAGAAAGTGCTCGATGTTTCTCAACATATTCTTTGTAATGGGCATCCGAGCTAAGCACATTTCCATATATTTTTTCCTCAAGCTCCGCCCATCTACTACAACTGTTATAGATTTGCCTCAGTTCACCTCTGCTAAACTGGATTTTTTGTTGATAAGCCCCCTGATTTGACACAAAACCCTCATCCAGTTGCGACACATCAATGTAAGCCGTCATAACCTCCCTGAAATCTACCAGTAGATTTTCGGTGCGAACCCACTGATATACGCTATCCAGTTCATAATAATCAAAAACCACCTCATCAATCTTCACCAGCCGCCAATCCGAGGTATAGGGCTCTAGCCACCAGACCAACCCCTGTAATAGTTGCTTACGAGTAAACGGCATATCTTCATTTCCCGGGTTCCATTTGCTATGTTGACTGTAGTGCACAGCCCAGCTTTTTAATAAGGATGGTAGCCGTCTGATATTTGATATCCGATTAAGTCCAACTATGCTTTCCTGCCTGAATGAATTATGTTTTTCAGGCCCATCAATAAACCGCAGACTGCCGTCATCAACATCACGAAATAATAAATGTGTACTGTCTCCGCCTGTCTTGGGTATATGCGCCCAGGCAAATTTTTCACCTACAACCATCTATTGTCACCACAACAGACTATGGCCACTCTCACAATCATGCCACCTTAGACAACTGCAATTAGTCAGAGCTTCCTTAGACCTTATTTCCCGAAAAAGTCATTCTAACATTGAAAATTGTATATTGCTTACTGGGGATTTGCCTGCTGATTTTTTAATGGTACACATTGACGGCATAGCTCAGCTGACAGGCCTCGGCCCTTGCAGGGTTAACTAACATCCAGCTTCATTCCCCCGTTTACGGAATCGCACAGACAAGGGCGGTATAACAGCAATAAACAATGCCTCCAATCCCTGAAACTTAACTGGCATACGGATCTTGTCGACATTAAAGGTATCTTCTGGCTGGAATTCGTTCATCCTGCACCGGGAGGAATAATCGGCCTCACTTTTTTTCTGTCCTTTCCTTATTTTCTACTTTACGGTACGGCCACCAAAAGCCTGGCTCCAAAATTAATCATAAGACCGGTATGAGTACAGTGCTACAACATTAACGGGCAGCGATAATATGGTGTTAGCTGTGAGTGTATTTTCAGACACTCGATGGAACTCATTCCAGCTACCTGGTGTCTCCCATCAGAGGTACCCGATGCTGTCGAAGCGACACGCCTACAAAATCATAGAGGCGGCCATTAATTAAATAAGGAATACACCATGCTTATAAAACGATCCAGTGATATCGAGCAGCTCTCTGGTATCAGACCCAGTGAAATTACCAATAAAGAGATCTATCAGTCACGCCGTCGCTTTTTGCGAGGCGGAACCGCACTGGCCCTCGGCAGTGGGCTGGGGATAACCTCAATGCTGGCAACACAGAAAGTCAGCCACGCAGCCAGTAGGTTCAGTAATCTTATAAAAAGTCCCTTCAATGCAGGTGAAACACTGACTCCATATAAGGACGTCACAAGCTACAATAATTATTACGAATTCGGCACCAGTAAATCCAGCCCGGCTGTCATGGCCAAAAACTTTAAGACCACGCCCTGGACGATAACTGTAAGGGGTGAAGTAGAAAAACCACTGACTCTGGGTATGGAAGATATCCTCAAGCACTACCCGATGGAAGAGCGCATATATCGCCTGCGCTGCGTCGAAGCCTGGTCAATGGTGGTGCCCTGGGTCGGCTTCCCACTGGCCAGTTTAATCAAGGATATGAAACCAACATCAAAAGCAAAGTATATTTCCTTCAGAACGCTGTATGACCCAAAGCGCATGGCGGGGCAGAAACCCACCTTGTTCGGCAGCGGACTGGACTGGCCATACCGCGAAGGCCTGCGTATGGATGAAGCCATGAACCCGTTGACCATACTTGCCGTTGGTTTATACGGAGAGTTTATGCCTAATCAAAATGGTGCACCCATTCGTCTGATAGTGCCCTGGAAGTATGGGTTCAAAAGCATCAAATCGATCGTCTCAATTGAATTCACCGAGAATCGACCCAACACCACCTGGACGATGCTGGCACCGAAGGAATACGGTTTTTATGCCAACGTCAATCCTGATGTTGACCACCCTCGCTGGAGTCAATCAAGAGAAAGGCGCCTGGGCGAATTTCGCAAAAGAAAAACACTACTGTTTAACGGCTATGCGGAACAGGTGGCGGGCATGTATAAAGACCTTGATATGAAAAAATTCTTTTAACCCAGGTCAGCCCCTGCCATGAACAACAAACAGATCACATTGATAAAAACAGGTGTTTTTTTACTGGCGCTGGCACCATTTTCCCTGCTGCTATTACGTGGCTGGAGCAATGAACTGGGAGCCAACCCTATAGAGACGATCACCAATACTACCGGTATATGGACATTACGCTTTCTGGTCATTACCCTGGCCATCACACCACTACGCAGACTGACCGGGCAGGCAATACTCATCCGCTTCCGCCGCATGATAGGACTGTTCACTTTTTTCTACGCCAGTCTACATTTTCTAACCTACGTCTGGCTCGATCAGTATTTTGACTGGCCATTTATTATTGAAGATATTGCTGAGCACCCCTATATTATCGTTGGCTTCACTACTTTTCTAATCTTACTGTCCCTGGCGGTAACGTCGCCCAGGTTTATGATTCGTAAGATGGGTAAGAACTGGAAAAATTTACATCGCCTGGTCTATCTGGCGGCCTTTCTTGGAACAACACATTTCATTTGGCAGGTGAAGTCTGATATACGGGAACCTTTACTCTACTTTGCTTTATTCTCTGTTTTGATGTTACTCAGGATACCTGCCATACAGAGGAAGACGCCACAGCTTACTGGCTGGTTTCGTTCTGTGAAAGCTTGAACGCTATGTCCCTTTTAAAGGACAAACCCATCACCCAGGATAAAGAGGCTCTAATGCATCCTGGGTCGGCTTTTCCTTTACCCTGAAAACCAGACCATTTCTGAACTTTTCGTAGAAGCTCGGCCCATCCCAGTTGACTTCATCAGTTGAATAAAGAAATCTGTCCAACTGAATTATTTCCTCACCGCCCTGATCCAGCATGGCCGCCAGTGCCGGCAGTGTTTTTGGTGGATTTTCCAGTATTACAAGCCCGGACATTTTCAACAGTATTTCTGCCACAGCACTTGCATCATTCCCACTGCAAGATTCACGTAAACGTTTCTGTAACGCACGCTGATTTAGTTTACGTGCCAGTTGGAATTCATCGGCAACAGGCATATCCTGAGGCTTATCGGATCGCTTGTTCCATTGCCAGTACAGTGCAAAAATCACAACGGCTATAACTGGCAGCAACAACCAATATTCCTTCCATATTTTGTTGAACCAGCCTGCCCCCAATAGGCTGTCATCGACACCCACGCCTTCTGGTGCTGGGGAATCTGTCTGTGGCCCCGTCACTGTCGAGCCCTCTGCCTGTACCACAGGTTCAACAGGCAAGTCTTTGCCGGGCAGTACCTCCACACCCCATTTCGGCAATACGGCTGTACGCTCTACTCCCGCCTCGGTATCCCACCAGTTTAATCTCAATTCAGGGATAAGCAGTGTGCCTGCCTTTGTCGGCATATAACTCACGCCCTGTTTACTGACACCGTATACCCAGGTTCCATCAGTACGGGTTTCCGTCACGGGCTGTTCCGGGTATACATTAACGCCGTCAAGCGCATCCAGTTCTAGCGTTGGCAGCAGGGTTGCCAGCAGACCTTTTGCCCGAATGGTAATAGTGCGGCTGACGGGTTCGCCAACTTTAAATTCCGGCGGCTGTTCGAGCCAGCTATCTTTTAATTTCAGTTCTGCCGATGGCAACCAGTTGCTGGCCGTGTATGAGGCTGGACGCGGCAGAATCTGCAGACTTAGCGCTCTACCCTGTACCGTAACACCGGCAAAGGGATCTCCGCCGAAAAAACGCTGCAAGTTCGGGTCTATGCGGGAAGACTGCCGTCTACCTGCAGCATTGCTGACCAGACTGCCAGTAAAACGTAATGGCGGAATAATTAATTCGCCGCTTTTTTCAGGAAAGATCGCATAGCGGCGCTCAATAACCGTAACTGACTTTCCGTTACGTTGGCGGGTATAGCGGTTATTCCTAACCAGCTGCTCAACTAATGCATTTTCGGGTGCAGGCTCACTCAAGCTCCCGTCCAGTATTGGCTGATCAAAAACCAGGCGCACGGTGTAGAGTATTTGCTGCTGCAGGTAGATCGGCTTCTCAGACGAGCCGATTTCAGTCTCTATAAAAATGTGTTGCCCATCCATGACAGTGGCTGCCACAGGTGGCGCTGAAACTGTCACCTGTATCGGGTTGGTCAGCTCCCTGCCTACTCTCAATGACGGGATATGGAACTGGCCACGGGTTTTTGGCTGCAGGGTGATAGTCCACGATGTTTTTGCCGTAGTCACACCGTTTATACTCTGTACCTGCTGACGACTACCGGTGTTCAAAATATAAAAATCTTTCTCCAGCAGGGACAAATCCGGCATTTCACGCTGTTTGGCATCGCTGCTGATAACCAGGGTAAAGCTCTCTCCGTCATAGACAACTGGCCTGTCGATGCTCGCCTGTACAGAGGCCATACCCGTAGGAGGCATGGGGAGCAGAGCTAGCAGGATTAACAGCTGAAACAGCGTGTTTTTAAATGGATAAACCCTGTTCATCGTTACGCCATCATCACCATGGCTGAGGGTCAGCGGGCTTACCGGCATTACCGCCACGCTGTATATACTGATAACGTAATTTTCGGCGCAACAAGCCCGCCGGGTCATCCGGAATCCGCCGCAACCACTGTTCGGCCGCGATTTTCTCTTCAGAACTCAGGTCTTCAGCTTCGGCAACTGTTCCTGCCTTTTCTTGCTGATCGCCATCTCTGTCCTGCTGAGACGCCTGTGGCTGTGCGATCTCGCTATTATTTTCTTGCTCCTGCTTAGCTGTCAGCTCTTCCTGCTGCCCAGGGTCTTCGCCTGCTGCATCCTTTCTGGCCTGTTCTGCGGCCTCAGAAAAGGCGTTTTTATTGTCTTTTTCTTTGTCTCTTGCAGAACCCGTTTTGTCCTCTGCCTGCTGCTGATTTTGCCCCCCCTCTGCAGCTTCTGATTCCTTTCTCTGCTGGCCTTTATCGCCCTGCTGATTGTTTTTGTCTTGCTGATCCTGCCCGCCCTGCTGATCGTTTTTGTCTTGCCGATCCTGCTCACCCTGCTGATCTTTGTTGCCCTGCTTACCCTGCTGGTTTTGTTCCTCTTGCTTCTGCTGCTGCAACAATTTCTTCACAGCCTCCCGGTTATACTCAGCATCTTCCATCCCGGGCTGGCCTTTCAATGCCTGATCGTAGGCATCAATCGCTTCCTGAAATTTGCCAAGTTTTGCCAGTGCATTGCCCTTGTTGTAGGCCGCTTCCGCACCGCCAGATGAAGAGAAATCTTCCACTGCTGCCTCGTAATCACCCTTGCGATAATCTGCAACGCCTTTGCGGAGAGGATCCTTCGCCAGCGCTGATGCCCGCTCAGCCTCACCGGCAAGCAGGGCTTTATGCGCCTGTTGATCCTGGCGCTGCCACAGATCCATCAGGCTGAATGCCAATGCCGGTTCATTCGGTATTGCCGTTAAAACAAGCAGACAAGCACTCAGCAACCAGCCACGTCGGAATGCCAGTGCCGCCAGCGGCAGCAGCAGGCTAACCAGCCAGGGTCCGGTCTCTTTCCATCGGACAGTCTCAAAAGTACCCTTTTCTACGCGACTGCGTGAACCCTTGACACGCGTTTTCATTAGACGGTTGATATCCGCGTCGCCGGCAGAGAGGCTGACATAGTTACCCCCCCCTGCGTTGGCAAGTTTTTGCATCGCCGATTTATCCAGTCGGGTGATAATCACATCCCCATCACTGTTACGAAAAAACCCACCCTGCCCGGTCGGTAAAGGAGCGCCCTGCTCAGTCCCTATTCCCAACACGGAGGTAATAAACCCCTGTTTACGAAGTTTCTCTGCCACCTCTAGGGTACGATCATCGGTATAGGAATCAGCCAGTAACAGAATCTCTCCCCGTAATCGTCCCGCCTGCCGCAGGAGTTCTGCCGCCTTCAGCAAAGCCAGGTCCGCCCGGCTGCCCTGTACCGGCATGATGCCGGGTTTCAGTGCCGGTAACATGACGCTGATGGTGTCGGCATCGCGTGTTAACGGTGATACCACAAAGGCATCTCCGGCAAATATCACCAGGCCGATGACACCTTCCTGCTGTTTTTTCAGTATATCGGAAACTTTAAATCGGGCACGCTCTATACGGCTCGGTTTGAGGTCGCTACTGTTCATGGAGCGTGATAGATCCAGCACGATGACACGCGCCTGATCCGTTTGAAATACCGGTTGCGGAAGCTTCTCCCATACTGGGTTTGCCAGTGCAACAACGGCGATTAACCAACCTGCAGACAGCAGCCACAGAGGTAGACGATTACGGGCGCCAGCCTTCGATACACGTAGCCATGTCAACAGATTTTTATCTATAAGCTTGAACCAGGCGTCATTCGCACCGTGATCCTGTCTCATCAACAGGCCGAGTACCGCAACTAAAGGGAGCAACAGATAAAACCACTGCGGCTGTAAAAATTGAAAATTCTCAGGCATGTCTTGCCCTGCCACGACTGAGAAGACTGAAAAAAGGCAGTTTGGACAAAGCCAGCAGTAAAGAGAGAAGCATCGCTATAGATAATGGCCAGAAATAGAGTTCGTTGATCGGCCGGTAGACCTCCACGTCATCCGCTATCGGCTCTATCTCATCGAGCAGGCCGTATATTTGCAGCAGTGATTTGACATCTCTGGCACGGTAGTAACGCCCACCCGTCTTGTCGGAGATGGCCTGTAATACCTCTTCATCGATGTCAGAATTGACCGCTCGCTGCCGGCCAAACAAATCCCTTACAACACGGCTGTCAGCACCTACACCAATAGTATAAATTCTTATTTTTTCCTGCGCCGCAAGATCAGCGGCCTTCAGCGGGTCGATGCTGCCTGCCGTATTACTGCCGTCCGTCAACAGTATCAGGACGCGATTTTGTTCCGGCTCATTGCGCAGACGTTTGACAGCCAGACCAATGGCATCACCAATAGCTGTTTTCTTCCCTGCCAGACCTATCACAGACTCCTGTAGCAGCGTATTTACAGTCTTTCTGTCCAGCGTTAACGGGGCCTGCAGGTAGGCCCTGTCACCAAACAGAATCAGGCCGAGACGATCACCAACACGTCTATCGATAAACTCTCCTGCTACGGCCTTGACCGCTGCCAGGCGTGATACCCGCCGATTCCCAATTACCATATCATCGGCTTCCATACTGCCGGAAAGGTCGACGGCAAGCATCAGATTCCTGCCCTGTACCGGCAATTGAATCGCTTCATCAACAGACTGTGGCCGGGCGGCGGAAACCACCAGTAGCACCCAGATGACAAGGGCAACAAAAAGCCGAACGCGAGATGGCCCACTGGCTTCGTGCAACAGCTGAGAATGCATGGCGGCATAAAAGGGTACACGGATGGTGGAAATCTGTGCCGCATCCACCCTCGGCAGCAACAGCATGACCAATACCGGTAAGGGCAATAGTAGAAACATCCACGGTAATGAAAAATTGATATCCATTGTTGTCGCTATATCTGAATTACACCTGTGTTTCGTTTAATCCATTTCTTTGCCAGCAACAACAAGCCATGCTGATCCACAGTGCTATTACGTGTATAGGCTCCGGCCTCCAGTACGCTGCCCACCCCGTTAACAAACTGCCCCTCTCCACCCTGTGCATCCAGAAAAGACAGCCAGTCTTTCCCCGTCAACGGCGCCACTTTATCGCGCGGATATTTCAGTAGGGCCACTCGCCGCAGCAGCGTTGATACTGATGCCAAAAATACCGGAATTTTGTCATCAGGTTCCGTTTTTGATAAATCATTCAGTAGCCGGAATATTTCTCGCTGTAGG
>VAPH01040962.1_pt1 | contig 18466 bp, 17 predicted proteins | sample 3393861 | NCBI WGS metagenome assembly VAPH01 (sample SAMN08290439, study PRJNA428436) | hydrothermal vent metagenome | isolation source: Deep-sea hydrothermal vent chimney | place: Atlantic Ocean: South-mid Altantic Ridge | reverse complement strand
CATATCCTGCTCCGTGAACGCGTCAAACAGCGACATCATCGGGCTTGAATGCCGCACTTTATTAAATTTATCCAACGGCTCCCCGCCCACCCTTTGCGTGGGAGAATCAGCCGTCACAAATTCCGGATACTCCTGTTCCAGTTTAAATAGTTCATCTTTCAAACTGTCCAAAGCCGCATCTGAAATTTCCGATTTATCTAAAACATGATAAAGATAACGATGATGGCTTATCTCATCACGCAATCTTTCTATCCTTTTTTTAATATCTTCCTTATTCACTTTAATAATGTTTCATTAATTTCTTTGAATTACGGAATGACAAAATAAGAGGTGTTTCGTAATTCAAAGTAATCTATAATCTTAAATCTTAAATCTTACAACTCAAGTCTTACAACTTAAATCTAACCTTAATACGTAATCTCCACGCTCCTCTCAACGTCGTTATAACTCCCCACTGCCGCCGTTGTCGTGGCCGTTCCTCCTCCGGATCTAAAAACAACATTATAGGCCGCCCCGTTCAGCAATACATTGGTTTGTTCACTGCCGCAAGTTGCCGTACTTGGAGGTATATTGGTATTATCAAAATTAATATAATCATTAACCTGGCAGGCGCTGCTGTCTAACCGTAAAAAAGTAAACACATTTTTTCTGATTTCCCATAAAGCTCTTTCCGCTCCGGCTTCCGCCGCGAAATAAGCTTCGGCTGAGTAAACCTGCGTTCGCCCCTGCTTAGTTCCGGAAATTACCAAGTCAGCCGCGCCCAAGCTAACAATCAAAACGCTTGTTAAAATAATTAGAGTTAAAAACAGCGCCGTGCCTTTTTGATTTTTTAATAAATTATTCATAATTCTTAAATCTTAAATCATTAATCTTAGATCTACTACTCGTAATATCTTGCCGAAACAGTCGTTTGCAGTGTAATGCTTTGCTTATGCGCCGCTTTGCCAACCGCCTCAATGTCCATCTTCATCGTAACCATTGACTGGTCTGTGCCGACATTATCCACTATGGCAAATTTTAAATTAGAAACTTTAATTTCATCCGGAGTCATAAATCCCGATATGGCAGAACCCGGGCTGCCGACGGGATACCGTTCAATTTCAAACCTATCTCCGTTCAAACTATATGTAACGCATTCATCCTTATAATTTCTTAAATACAACTCATCGTCTGACGCGTTAACATTATAAACTTCGCCATTACCAACTTTAGGGCATTGTCCTCCGGCGGTCACCTCATCTTTCTGCGCCGTTCTAATTTCTTTGCTCATCACCTCCATGGCATACCGCATACTTTCCTGTATATTCTGCGCGGCAATCGCGTTTCTCTGCCCCTCAATAACCATCTTAAATATCTGCGCGACCGAAAGCATCATCACGGAAAATATGGCAACTGCAACCGTTAACTCTAATAATGTTACGCCCTTTTGATTTTTTTTAACATCTCTAAACATATTTTCTAATAAAACCCCTAATGATTAATAACTTAGGTTTCGCGCATTTGAAGCATTTGTCCGCCAGCTGGCGGATTGAAGATTTGAATTAGCTTGCTTATCGCCAATCATACAAAGCGGTGCTAACCGTATAACTATGCATTTCCCCCCGCTCTCCCCACCGAACCTTGCTTTCAATTTCCATATAATCCGCCGCGTTATTAATAATCGTAATAACCCGAGAAAATATCGTATCACCCCCGGCGCCGTGCTCATAAAAACCTCCGTTTATTTTTAACTTGGCGTTAATATCGCCAATGCCAACAACATCCATTATGCCGTTATTATAATCTATCGCGTAAATTCCGTCCTGATAAATATCGCTGCCTGAGCCGGCGCCCGCTCCCAATTTCCAGTCATTGCCGCTTGTCAGCCAATTTTTATCTCGTATGCTCCTGACTAATTCCAATCCCTCCTGCGCTAATTGCGAAGCTATCAGTTCATTTTTGTTTAAACCGGAGACCTTAATATTCTGCACTGCCAAGGACAATACTCCAATCAACCCCAAAGAAATAATAAACATAACCACTATCAGCTCCAACACGGTAAACCCGGATTGTTTTTTAAAATATTTAAACATAAGTTAATCAAGGATATCAACGAGTCCTAAAAAATTAATTTCAATTGTTTTAACTGTATTTCCGTTTGATAATTGTATCTGGGAGCTAACTGCTGGATTATTATTAATAAACGTTGTCGGATCAGGCTGTAAAAACACTATATCAGCTGAGCCAACCGGCGCGCCATTAACAAGAATAGATCCAACTACGACGCCGTCCGGTAAATTTATTGTCTGAAATTCCTCGTTTAATCCCGTAGAATACTCATAGATGGCATTAACATTATTATCAGCAAAAATAATATAACTGCCGTTCTGCGAAGTATCAACATATACGCCCCATCCTTCCGCCGGCGTATTTCCATTATGCTTCTTAGATCCCAAGCTAAACTGCTGCGCCATTCTAATGTCGCTCGCCATTTTTTGCGCGGCCGCGATTAACTTTTGCCTATTGTTTACTGAATTATAATTAGCCAAAAACAACCCGGTAATTACCGCAATAATAGAAACACTGGTTAATAACTCAATGACAGTGAAGCCGGATTTTGGATTTTGGATTTTGCTTGTCCTCTGAATTAGAGGGAATTTTGTATTTTTGATATTTTTTATATTTTAAAGTTATTCGCTCCGCGAACCCGCGCTACAAATGCGGGACATGCGAATTATTAATATTGAAATTCCTTTATTTTAAATTATTTATTATTTATTATTTATTATTTCATGGCTTCATTGTTAAATAAAATTAACTTTACTAACAATAAAGCAATGAAGCAATGAAACAAACTAATAAATCTACTTCAAAATCTATTACGCTTATATTCTAACCTCAGCTTAAAATAAATTTAAATACCATTGAAAAATTTTTTCTCCCCAAAACAGCGTAATTAAAGTTGCCGCCGTTAAAAAAGTCCCCAGAGGAACCTTGGAGCCCCACTCTTTCCCTCCTCCCGCTATCAAGGCGATACCGATAATTGACCCGATAAAATAAGCCAAAAATAACGCCGTCAAAATATCGGGCCAACCCAGCGCCAGCCCCATAAGCAGCCCCAGCCTGATATCTCCCCCTCCTATCCATTTGCCGCGGGAAATTATAAATTGAAAAAGGAAGAAACTACCTCCTATTATACCAGAAATCAGCAAACTTGACCAAGAAAAACCTAGAAATAAATTAACAATAAAAATAACAGCCGCAGCCGGCAAAGACACGATATCCAATATTAAATACCAGCGGAGATCAATGACAAAAATCACAATCATTACACTGATTAAAAACCAAACTTTAAATAATTCAATAAAATTAATAATTGAAAATTGCCAGCCCGAGGCTGGTCCGCCTAGAGCGGAAAAATTGAAAGCCAGTATAAATAACACGCCCGTCGCCAACTCCACCACCGGATATTGCCAAGAAATTTTCTTTTTGCAGTGTCGGCACCTTCCTCCAAGCATCGCAAAGCTCAAAACCGGTATATTGTCATACCATGCAATTTGTTTTTTGCATTTTGGACAGCGAGATCGTCCTGACATTTTTTCCTCTTTATGGAGGCGCCAAATAAGGCAATTGAGAAAACTGCCGATTATTAAACCGAATAGGAAAATGAAAATGAAAATAATGTAGATCATAAATTATTACCGGCCGCTGGTTGCCGGTCTCCGACCTGCGACATCCCTGCGGTTTTAGACGGAAGGGACGCGGCAGGTCTGGAGACACTGCCGCCAGCGGCGGGCTTAGTATTATTTCTAAAAGACAGTCCGACAATCGCAACTGAGACAGGTATTAATGTTAAAATATTGCGTGAAACAGCCGTGCCGTCCACGGCATACCGATATTCTTCGGTAAATAAATATAATATAAAAAAACCAAGCAAAGAAAGCGCCAAAAACAGCCATCCTAATTTTAATTCGTTTGATTTTATTATTTTTTTAAAATTTACGATTAACGCGACAACCGCTATAAACCACCAAATATTCCAACTGCTCTGTAAAAATAACGAGCCAAAAAACGGCTTTATTGCCTCAAAATGAAAACTAATGCCGGGCTCAACATTTCTTATCGCGAGACCGTTAGCCCATTTGAATATTAGCCATGGAAGAATCGGCAAAATTATTGAGGCGGCATAATAAAATAATATTTTTATATTTTTAAAATTTAATTCCCGCGCCCACGGACTAAGCCGCGCCAAGATCGGCGGGATGGACGCCAAAATAAATATTATCGCCTCGTTTTTTACCCAAAAAGAAATTCCGAAGAATATCCCGGCAAAAATTAAAAATTTATTGCCGCGGCCGCCAAGCCAGCGAAATAAATACATAAAAGATATTAATATATAAAAACTTAAAACTAAATCGGCGTAAGCGTTGAAGCCATGATAGAAAAACAGCGGCATCGTGGAAATAAAAAATACGAATATCAAGCTTTTGAATTTATCCAAATAACCTTTTAAAAAATAATATATCAATATTAATACGCTTATGAAAAATAAAACAAAAATTAAATTAACCGCTAAATCATTATATGTCCCCGATGTTTCATGCAGCCAAAATTGGGACAACGGAACGAGCCACGGATAATTTATATGCCCGCCGCCGCCCAAATACAAAAAGCTATCCGGATTAAAGTCAACTTGTTTTTCATAAAATAAAATTTTTGATTTGTATGCCCACATTGACAAACTGTCAAAGGCGGCCGTGGGGCGGGTTAAGGCGTTGGAAAATATAAAAATCAACTGTATCAGAATCAATAAAATAACTATAGCTTCTTTTATTTTTAACCCGCGGATTAACTTAACTTTCAACTTTAAACTTTTAACTTTTAACTCCGCTATATTTAACACTCCACTCTTACGCGCGTAAAAAACGAGTAAAATATTTTCCAATAATAAAACCGAACCGAAAAACAATATTGAAAAATTCAAGCGGAAAATAAAAAGGTATACGAATATCTGTATGGTAATAAAATAAACTCCTAAGCCGTAAGACAACGCCAGGCGATATAACAAGGGTTTGTTTTTCTCCAAAAATAATGAGATTAAATAACCCGGGACAAGTATGCTGATAAGAAATATTGCAAATTTTAAAATAAGCATAAATTATTTTTGCAGACCCTCGGGGTCTGCGAGCTCGCAGACCCCGAGGGTCTGCAAAAATTATTTTTTTAATATTAACCGCGCCGGCCCCATACTATTAACCAATAAATATTCCCCAACCCTCACTCCCCCCTGATTATCCGGTTCTATTTTATACAAAACATTATCCCTGTAGCTATAGCCATTATCAAAATAATACAATAAATATTCCGCCTCGTTAATATTATTGGTTATGTTAAAACGAGGAAATAAATAATAATTAAAATATGTTCTTAAAAAAGGAGAGGCCGTTAATATTTTTATTTTTGATTTTGCGGGCAAGCTGTCTTGGGCAAGTTTAATAAAAGAAAACATCCGGCACGCCAATCCCCCTCCATTGCCCCTATTGTCCATATTGCAAAACCGGACTATTCTTTTTCCGTCTTCGCTATATTGAAAATAATCCCTATTCTCAACTGCGTCGTAAAAATTATTGTAAAAAAAATTAGCATACAACGGCAGCCAAAAAATAATAAAAAATAAAAAAATTAATTTATTAAAATGATTATCAATAAATCGTATCTTCTTTTTTACGGATAAAACAACAATTATCAACAATATTAAAACGGATCCAAGCAATATGGTTATGGGAATATTTTTATATAAAATTCCTGGAACTACATTAATGGTATAAAATAATTCCGGCTGGTCAATAAAAAACATATAAAAAACTAAATATTAAAACCTCTGGTTCTTTGAATAATTTTACAGGCACTATTTTGTCATTCCCTCCGCCCCTCGCGAGGAGCGGAGGGAATGACAGAGGTTGGATTTTTATTGGCAATACTCAGGCTTTAACCAATAGAATTATTCAATGAATCAAAAATCTTAACAATTAATCAATAAACTTGTATTTTATTAAAATATAAATTGCCGCGACGCCGTCCCGCCAGCCGATTTTTTTGCCTTCGGAAAAACTGCGGCCATTATAGCTTATGGGGACTTCTTTTATACTATGCCCGGCCTTGATTAATTTAACAGTTGCCTCCGGCTCAAAATCAAACCGATTGGATTTAATATCTATGCTTTTTATTACATCGCGGCAAAAAACTTTATAGCATGTTTCCATATCGCTAATTCTTTGGCCGTATAATACTGACAACAAAAACGATAAAAATTTATTACCCAGATAAAACAAGTGATACTTCGTCTTATTCCCTTTATTTAAAAATCTTGAGCCGTATACAACCTCAACCTCCCCGTTTAATATCGGCGCCAAAAGCCGCGGATATTCATCCGGATTATATTCCATATCCGCGTCCTGAATAATAATAAAATCGCCGCTCGCCTCTTCAATCCCAGCCTTAACCGCCGCTCCTTTGCCGTAATTCCTGTCTTGAAAAAATATCTTATATTTATTTCTTAACTTCTTTAAAATTTCCCTCGTTCCATCGGCGGAAAAATCATCAATAATAATTATTTCTTTTTCCAAATTTTCCGGCAATTCCACCTTCTCCACCTTGTCCAAAATTTTCAAGATTGTCTTCTTTTCATTATAAGCCGGAATAATAACGCTTAACTTCATAATGTTGATAATAAATATTTTAAATAATTAATTTCCTTTTCTATCCCCGATGTTATCGCCTGGTTTTGCATAATATTAATTTTTCTATTCCTAACCACGTCCTCGGGATAATAAGAAAAGGCTTCATTAATCACATTCCGAGCCTCCTGAGTCCTGCCTTGCTCTATTAATAACGCGGCGAGATTAATATAATGGCGGGGATAATATTTTTGAAGTTTTATGGCATAACGAAATTCTCTTTCCGCTTCTTCAATCCTGCCCAGAGCGTAATATATCTTTCCGCTAAGCTCATAATTCAAGGAGTTGTAAGCATCCAGCCCGGCCGCCTTGCTTGATATCGCCAAAGCTTTGTTTAAGGTCTTTTCTCTTTCTTGGGAATAATTTATCCCGCGGGAATAAAGAATAATCCCGTATTGCCTTAAATATTTCGGATTGGGGCTCAGTAAAATACTCTTACCGAACGCGTTTTCAGCCAGAACCAATTCTCCTTTTGATTGAAGCCGCATTCCCTCGCTAAAATAATAACCGCCGTATAAAAACATTATACCACTAATTATCAATAAGGCGGAAATAAAAACAATTAACCCTCTAAATCTCTTTTGATTATGTTCTTCGCGTTTATTTTTAGTAATATTATAAAGCAGCCCTAAAAATATCCAGAAAACTAAAGTATTGGCTCCGAAATGCCAACCAACATCAACGCCATTGTGGATTAAGAACGCCAATGTTCCAACGTATAAAGGGATAGCATATTCTTTTTCTATTAAACCCTTAAACTTTATCCGATAGACTGACGCTAAAAACGCGATAAATAAAATTAAAATGAATACCCCTGCCTCAGACAGCATCTCTAAGTATAGATTATGCGCGTACTTTCCGGCGCTTATCGGATCTTTTTGGTATTGCGGATAAATCGTCTGAAAAGTGCCCAAGCCGGATCCGAAAACAGGATAATCCTTAAAAATCTCCCATGCTCCCTGCCAGTAATTCAACCTGATATTCGCGGAAAAATCCGACTCTGTAAAACTCTTTTTCGCGTGAGCCGCGAACCTAAAGCCGTCTTGTTTTAAAAAATTAATTCCTGTTATTAAAACTGCCGACAATATAATAATTAATAAAATATCAACAAAAAACTTTCGCGCCCTCTTTATAAATATATTACTCCCCCCTTTAGTAAAGGGGGGCTGGGGGGATTTTTCATTTTTAATGTCCCCTTGATAAAGAGCCTGCCCTGAGCTTGCCGAAGGGGGGTTGGGGGATTTTTTATAAAAATAAAAAAACACCGGCAAAACCAGTAAAAGGCTTAAAAACGCCCCGCGAGATCCCGTTAAAACAAAAGCTGTAAATATCAATATTAAAACAAACCCCGGCAATGCTTTTTTTTTCAGCCCCTTTCCTCTTTTCAAAAACCAATAAAGCGCCAACGGCAAGGAAAAAAGCAGGTAGCCGGCAAAAGGATTAGGCCAATAAAACGTGGATGTCAGGCGGACATAACTTCCGGTTAAATAAAAATACATACCGATTAAAGATAGCGCGCCGCTCACGGCCAAAAAAATTTTAATCAAAAAATCAATTTCTTTTCTTTCTATTTTTAAATTCGCCGCGATAAAAAACAAAACCCCGTAGCTTAAATATTGGAGCCAACCCGCGAAACTGTTATAAGGAGATATTGAGAAAAAAACCGTGATTAAGCTGAAAATAAGAAATAAAAATAAAAAAAAGAATGGCGATAAAAAAAAATTTCCGCCGTATCCCCTTTTATCAATTTTATCCAAAAAACCGAAAAGCAAAAAAGCCAGCCCGATAAATATCAGCGCCGCGGAGCTTATAAGCGCGCCGTTGCCTCCGCTAAAAAACGGCGGCAACGCCATTAAAACAATAAAAATAAATAAAATAATCTTTTTTCTAAAATCAATCATAAGTTATTCGCTTCGCGAACCCGCCCCTACAAAAGCGGGACATGCGAATTATTAATATTGAAATTTATTTGATTTAAACTGAATTTTTTATTTTCAAAAATATTCAAATTCCTTAACGGTGAGTTATTTTTTTAACCACTACAAATAAATTGTCTAAATTAATTTTTCCAAAAGAAATTCTATATAGCAAGACAGAAAAATAAAACCATATATTTTTAACAACCGTAAAAACATAACTCTTGCTTCCTGAAACGCTCTGAATCGGGTGAAGGTGAATAAACTTTATTTTATTAAATCCGAATCCGCTTAAAAGGCTTCTAATGGCCTTGGGAGAATAAATATTAATGTGATCCTTGGCCTCAAGATAATGCCCGCCCTTTTTTTCGCCTTTTACCAATTTTTTTATCCTTGCCTTTGGCAGCTGAACTTTAATATTGGGCGTATGGATGAATAATACTCCGTCATCTTTTAAAATTTTATTCAAATAAGAAAGTAGCGGCCCCGGATTAGGAATATGCTCTATCACATCCCAAAGGGTAATAATATCAAAATATTGTTCAGGAAAATCCGATTCCTCGACTTTCCCTTGAAAAATATTTTTAAGCCCCAGCTTATCTTTTGCAAAACCCACGGCCGGCTTTGAGATTTCATATCCATAAACATCCCAGTCCGGATAAACTAAAACCTTCTTAACAAAATAACCAAGCCCGCAGCCAACATCCAGCAATCTTCCATTTTTACTTTTTACAAACTTTTTACAAAAATCACCATACATTCTCTCGTGAGCATTATTCCACCAAAAATGATCATCTTTTTCAATCTCTTCCCCAAAATATCCATCATAATCATGAACAATATCAAAAGACGAAAAAACATGCCCGCAGTTCCGGCATTTTAAAATATCAATATCAAATTCTTTAAATATTATTTTGTAATTTAACTCTTGGCATATAACACATCTACTCATAAAATAATTCACACTTTTAATTTTTTAAAAATTATTTTTCGGCAAAACGAGACCGCTCTTTGTAGTTTAAAAATTTCAAGAAAAAATCTTATACTTCTTCTAAAAAAATGGAACAAATAAACAACAAATAGTTTAATGCTCAAGCCATTATGCTTGATATTAATAATAAATTCTTCTGCTATTGCCCTAAAATAATGCGTGCCGCTTGTGCCGGATGAACGAAGCTTGATGAACGGCTTATTGTCAAAATAGTAAGACGGCTTCAATTTTTCTAAACGCATTAACCAGTCTATATCCGAGGCAATTTTATATTTTACGCTATACTTGCCAACTTTATTTATCACATCCTTTCTGCAATAGTATGTGGGATGCGCATAGTAAGTTGAGGAATAAAGCTGTTCCTTAAGGCCGGGTTTATGGGGGGGAGCGCCCAATTCAGCATATGGCTCCTTTAAATCACTATCGCAAACCAGCATCTTTGAACAATAAAAATCTATATAACTTCTCTTAAAAGCGTCAGCGACTCGGCTTAAACAATCCTTGTCATAAAAAGCATCATCAGAATGTAAAAAACCAATCACATCACCCCCTGCCGCCTGCATGCCCTTATTTATAGCATAATAAATACCCTGATCTTTCCCGGAGTAAAGAACAGGATTTTTATAGCACTTATTTATAATATCAATCGTTCTGTCTGTTGAACAATTATCTATAAAAAGATGCTCTATATTTTTATAAATTTGCTCCTGCACTGATTTAATACACTCTTCAATATGCTTTTCACTATTATAAACACATGTAAGAACGGTAATCTTGGGATTGTTCATAATACACTCTTGAAATATTTTCTAATTATCTTTAATAAAACTAATCTGACTTGTTGCTTTTTTAAAAAATACATATCAGAAATAAATTGCCAACACTTTTTCTTTGGTTTAATAAAATCGCCCAACAACTCATCTTTATTATATCCAAAAATATTTAATACATCTTTGGATAAATAGCTAAGGTATTTTTTTGCGTATTTTTGTCTAAATTTTGTATTAAAAAACTTTTTCCATTTACCAGCTAATTTTGCTTCAATTTTTTTATAGTCATATTTATTTGGATCTCCCATTTCTCCATTCAGTTTTATACGGTTAAAATTATCTATATCAGCGTTATCAAATTCTAAATTTAAATATCTAAATATTTTTTTCAACTCCTCTTCCGTGTTATTAACCAAATTTTCATATTTAACCTTTACGCTTTTATCGGCTAATAATTTATACCCTTCAGCCAACAACTCCGGCCCACTATAAAGATCTTGATAATTGCCGCCGAAATACAACTTGCCGCCATACCATGTTTTAGAAACTGAAGACATTACAGCTAAAGGATTTCTAAATAAAAAAATAAACTTAGCGTCTGGAAAAACTTTCGCTATTTCTGGAATAATATAATAATACCTTGGAGTCTTGTCTAAAAAATAATCCGAATCCACATCAGTCACTTTATTATAAATAGAAAATATAAAAGACTTCATCTCCTTTTGATAATCTTTCTCTTTGTTTGGCAACTCTTTTATAAAATCTTTAATAACCTCACAACTTGGGGAAGGCCCATATTCACCACTTCCATCTTTTAACTTTAAAATACGTAAAAACGGCAACAAAATCCATGGCTCCGAAACAGAACTAATCTTCTCGTGCGACATTAATATTCTTTGTAATAAAGTAGACCCTGACCGAGGCAAAGAAAACAAAAAAATAACATTTTTCATATTTTGTTTTGTATTTAACAACTATTATAACTCCTGCTCAATATATTCGCGGAAAAATAAAATCCTTTCATGATCGTCCGGCCGAACAAGAAACGGCAGGCAGTCGCGCGCCAGCTCTTTGAAGTCCAAATCAGCTGATTTCTTTAACAACTCTTTTTTTAACTGCCACTTATTATCAATACCGAGCTTAAAATCCAAATACTTAAAATTAAAATCAGTTATGCCCATAAGATACACTAAGTCGTAAAAATCGCGCCCCTTGGCTCTTTTTCTTCCGAATATGGCGGCCACTTTCTGGGATAAAATAATATCAGCCGGAGTTGCTTTAATATTTCTGAATACATCAAAACTTTGCAGTAAAAAATTATTCGGCTCATATTCAAAGCCGTGCGCGGCCGTGTCAACTTGAATTAAAATTTTTTCGCCTTCCAAATCGCTTAATTTATTATCATATAATATCTTGAGGATTTTTACATAACACCTAAAAGCGCCCTTAAATACATTTCTGATTTCAACCTCGTATCCCTCGTAAGACAATTCCTTTTTTATAATCGCGGATATCTCCGCAAATTCATCTTCATTGAGATTAAAATTATCAAAATCCAAATCTTCCGAAAATCTTGAACTGCCATAGCATATTTTAATGGCGGTTCCGCCTAAAAAAGACAGCTTATTCGCAATAGCGCTTTTAAAAATTATATCCAATATTTTATACTGCAAATACTCACGCAAGATACCGCGGTCAAATCCTTTTAAGTTCGGATAATATTTTTTTAACTCTTCAATATTAATCATTTATTTTATAAAATACTTAAAATTCAACTGAGTTTCATTTCAAAATATTATTAAAAATAATAATATTTTGAAATAATTTTTTAGAATTAAATATCTTGAGATATTCTTTTAATTTTTTTTGATTTATTATATTATGGTAAATTTCTTTATTAAAACGCAGCTCATATAAATCATCAGCTGTTTTAATGTCTTTTCTCAGATACAAAAAATCCAACAGCGCTTTTTCCGGTTCGGCAATCTTAAACACAGTTTTTCCGCTCTTCACCAGTTTATAACCGAATAATAAATTATTTTTTATTTTTTGATAAGAAAAATTTCCTAAAAATCCGGAGAATTTTTTTGTTTTTCTGGAAGTAATGCTGGTGCGCCAAAAAACTATTTCCGGAATAAGCGAATAATAATTAAGGGCGGACTCCATACTTAAGTAAGACGGCTCATACAGCTTATTGGCTATATAATTAATATCCGCTTCATTGAGTTCTTTGTCGGCAAAAACATAAAAATTATTTATTATCTTTTTTATATATCCTTTCTTTTGCCATTCATACAGCCGGCGATGGTCAAAATCATGGTTAAACCCCTTAATATCCGCTAAACTTACAAGTAAATAATCTTTAAATTGTTTTTGAAAATCTATATATTTCATTATTTTTCATTTCTTTTTTTAGTTATTTTTAACTAATATCTGAAATAATTATATCACATCCAAAAATGAAGTCAAGACAACCGTTGCTGTTTTTAATTCTTGCCGCCAGTAATGGAATTTTCGCCGGAAACATTTATTGTTTTTATAAACTCCTTAATTTTCCCGTTATCCGGCGCCAGATTTAGAGCTTTTCGCGCGTATTCCAACGCTTTATTCGCGTCACCTTGCTCTTTATATAACAAAGCGACGAAAAATGGCCAGGTGTAATCACGCGGATTCAGCATATATCCCCTCTTATTATACCATATTGCCTTATCTAAATCGCCTTGAGTAAAATAAATATCCGCTATTTTTCTGTAAACATCCAGTCTATAAGGATTTATGCCGATTATTTTTTTATAATAGCCTAATTGAGAATTAATATCGCTTAATTTTTTGTAGCTCTGAATTATATTGCCGTAAACCTCCATAATAAAATTATTAATATCATTTTTATGCTCCTTGTTTAGTCCTGGATTACTCAAATCCGGTAAAACCGAAAGAGCTGTTTCGTAAACAGCCAGCGACTTATCGTATTCTCCGGAGAAATAATACATACGCCCCTGGCTTAAATACGCATCAGGCATAAACGGGCTTTCCTTTATTAATTTTTCATAAGCCTCTTCCGCGTCAACAAAATATTTCTTGTCTTTATACTTGCCTAAAACAGTGTAGAATTCCGCTTGTATAAACAATTCTATATAACTGCCATCGCTCCACTCGCTAATTTCCAGATTATTTTGGATATACTTTATTAAACTGCTGCGATATTCCTGAGAATTTATTTTATCAAATGTCCGCGCCGAATCATTGACAATAGACCAATAATAATAGCTTTGCCTATTATTAAGCTTAAGCGTTGAAACATAATTACTGAACATTGCCCGATAATTACCGCGGACATAGTCCTCCCTTGCTTGTCTGAAATAATACTCCGCCCTGACATTATTCACATTATTAATAATAAAATAAACGGCGAAAGCGGCGGATAAAATCGCGGAATATATAAACACGGTAAAATATATTTTTTTTATTTTTTTAAAGTCCAGTATTTTTATTTCTTTAAAATCGCTGAGCAGTATTATAATAATCCCGAGATATGCCCAAAACAGAATATTGGTTTCAATTACCGAGAAACTGAATAACAATGAAAACTGATACGCGGCGGCTCCCGTGATTAAAAAAAATAATAACCGACTGTTCTTATCGCCAAATCGTTCTGATAAATAACGCGCGGCGGAGATAAAAATAATTGATAAAAAAATTATATAAGACAATAATAAAAGAACTCCGCCCTCAAGCGCCAGGTCCAATATAATATTATGCGCCCGATCCGCAACTGTATTAATTTTCTCGTAAACCGACCATGACGGCTCGTAATAAGGCGTAAAAACCGTTTGCTGATTTTCAAGACCATACCCCGCAATCGGCGATTTGCCGACCGCATCCGCGGCAGCCGACCACGTAATAAGCCGCATTGCCGATGAACCGGATTCAGTGTCGGTAATATTTTTAATTCTCTTAATAAATTTACCGGAAGAATCCGTTGAAGAAATTTTCGCGAATAAAAATAGAGAAGATATGGCCGCCGCAACCAATAAAAAAATAATAACTGTTTTTAACGGCTTTTTATTTATCACATAAAAATATAAAAAAACGCCGAAAAAAACGCCGAATACTAATCCCATCCACGCGCCGCGAGTATAGGTAAAAATCAAACCAAAAACCTGAAATATTAATATTAGGGCGTATAAAAATTTATGCAAAAATTTATCGCCGGCAATAACCTTATAAACAGCTAAAAATATCGTCAGCAGCAAATAATTCGCCAAAAAAACCGGCTGGCCCATGGTTGACACTACTCGGCCGAATAAATAAGATCTTTGCCAAGATACGAATTCCAAGCCCAGCCACTGCAAAACCGCGTAAGCCGCAATTATAAAGCTACTCGCTAAAACCGCGTTAACAGTTCGGTTAATCCGTTTTTTATCTTTTAAATGAAAAAGTAAAATAAATAAAAACAAAAAATAATGCAGATACGCGAATAAGCCCTGTTGGCGCATATACGAGCCCCAAAAACTTTGGCTCGGATTTATGGAAAAAATAGCGGTTAAGGTTAAAACTAAAAAAAATAATAATACCGGAAATAAATATTTTTTCTTTCCGATAATAAAAAGCTCTTTAGTTAATATTATTTTAACTAAAACAAATATGACTATCACTTCAACTAATATCTGAAAAATAGCGGCCCTGTCAAGAGAGTATAGAGGATAATACTGGTAAAAAAAAGAAAAATACAAAGGCGCGAAGAACACAATAAATATTATTCCCGCTTCAATTAAATTATCTAATATTTTTACCACTCTTCTCTTCATACGCACGAGAAACCAAAAATAATATAAACCTCAATAAAATCTCTACTTAATAAACTTAATAACAGCAACGCGAATTAAAATCCCCCCCCAACTCCCCCTTCGCTAAAGCTACGGAGGACAAGCCCCATTTGCTAAAGGGGGGAATTATTAACTTTATAAACTTTCTACTTTATAAACTTTATAAACTTAATTATACCACTAAACAAAAATAAATTCCCCTATCCGTTGCGGATAAGGGAATTTATTTATAAAAACTCTACGCGAATTAATATATTCCTCCAGGGGTAGCGGTATTAACTCCGGCGGAAATTCCTCCGGTAGCCGCGCCTAAACAATATTGAAACGTATATGAAGTGTTAGTCCCAACCATAGTATAGTCGTAAAGATTAGAAGCGGTAGTGCAACCCGTTCCATCAGCTGGGGTTGGCGCGGTAGGTACGGCGTTCATATATGTAACACCGCTATATGCTATCGGGTTGCCAGTGCTCACTCCAGCGGTAATCGGGTATCCTCCCGCGTCATTATAATATAGCTCTAGGGCAGTCTGAATCTGTTTAACGTCGGAAACACGCCTGGCGTCTCTTGACTTCTGTCTAGCATTATTTAATGAGACCACGGCTAATGTTGACAATAGGCCGATAATCGCGATAACGACCAATAATTCAATTAGAGTAAAACCTTTTTTATTAGTTTTTTGCATATTTCACCTCCCCTCACAATTACCCGCAGTCATTAATTTAAACCTAGGAGTTAAATCAACGATATTAAGGCAAAAATTTAATAATAAATAAACTATAAATAAAAACTTATCCACACTTATTTACATTATACCATAAATATAAAAAACATATAACGCGAATCTAATTATAATCCCCCAACCCCCTTTATCAAGAGGGCTTATGAGTTCGCGTTATGCTAAATCAAAACTGGCTTGCCATATTATACATCGGCAGAATTATAGCCGCCACCATTATGCCCACGGCCACGCCCATAATCACCATAATTATCGGCTCCATCAAGGTCATTAAATTAGCCACGATATTTGACACTTCGCGGGCGTAAAACAGGGAAACCCGCTCTAAAACTACATCCAATTTTCCGGTTTTTTCTCCGATGCTCATCATCTGCGAAACCATCTTAGGAACCTCTTTACTATTAATAAACACGCTGGAAATAGAATTACCGTCCTCAACCTCTTTAACGGTTTTTAAAATTAACTCTTTGTATACTTCATTATTTACCACTTCAGCGGTTATTTTCAACCCCTCAGTAATGGCTACTCCGCCGACTATTAACGTATTTAATGAACGGGTAAACCGCACCAAATAAATTCGCTGGGCTAATTTCCCAAAAATAGGAACATGAAGCTTGAGCTTATCAAATACTCGACGCCCTTGTTTAGTTTTTAAATAAAAACGAATTAAGGCAACTAAGCCTATAATTATAATTAATAATAACCACCATGAATTTATCAAAAAATCTGAAACAGCTATTAAAATTTTAGTGGCGACAGGAAGCTCTCCCCCTGTCTCCGCTAAAACACCGGTTAATTTCGGCACGACAAATACCATCATAACGGCTCCGACGCCGCTTAAGCCGGTCAATACAAAGGCTGGATATATCATAGCGCCCTTTATTTTACTCATCATATCATAATCCTTCTCCATTTCATCCGCCAGATAATTTAAAATTTCATCCAGCCTTCCCGACGTTTCGCCAGATCTGACAACACTCACGTAAAAATTTGAAAAAACTTTTGGACGCTTAGCTAAAGCGTCTGACAACCTAGAACCAGCATCAACTTCATAGGCAACCTCCGAAATAACCATTTTTAATTTAGGATTTTCGGTTTGGTCAATTAAAATCTTTAACGCCTGCGCCACCGTAACATTCGCCGAGGTCATAACGGAAAACTGCCGCGAAAAAATCACTATATCCTTTATCTTAACTCTGCTAAGAATAAAATCAAAATCAAAGCTGGCGGCTTTTGATTTTTCTTTTAGCGATATAATTGACAAGCCTTTCTCCTGCAAGCTGTCAACGGCCAAATCCTCTGAAGCCGCCTCGGCCAAACCGCTTACAATTTTTTTATCGCCGTCTACGGCTTTGTACTTAAAAACAGGCATAAGATTTAATGATTCAAATATTGAAAGATTTAATGATTTAATGATTTAACTTTACAAACTTAATGAACTTTATGAACTTTATGAACTTTATGAACTTTTAACTAAGTAGCGTCTTCTCTATTTATCTCGCCAGTGCTAACTAATTCCTCAACGGCTTTCGCCATACTTACCATTCCTTCTCTTCTGGATGTTTGAATAACGCTTTCAAGTTGGTAAATTCTTCCCTCGCTGATCAAGGATTTAACGGCGTTTGTCGCCAATAAAATTTCTACGGCTAGCGCCATCCCACCGCCTATCTTAGGTATTAATTTCTGTGTTATCGCGCCAAGAAAAACATCGGCCAAGCTGAAACGAGCCGCCTCGGAAGAGGTTTTTGCTTCTACTGAGTTTATAATTTTTTCTATGGCTCTGATGGAGCTATTGGCGTTAATCTCCATAATAACCAATGAGTTGCCCGCGGCCAACTCTAAAATGAGCGGCATAGCGGACTCAAATTCACTCTTAATCTCTCCTATATAGACCAAATCCGCATCCTCGTCCAAGCAATGCTTAATCCCCTGCGTTACCGAAACCACGTCATTGCCTACCTGCCTTTGCGACACTAAACTCTTTTTGCTTACGAATAAATATTCAATCGGATCTTCAATGGTAATAATATTTTTTTCATAGTTTTTATTTATTTCCTCAATTAAGGCGGCAGCTGTGGTTGTCTTGCCCGCGCTATACGGTCCCGCGACAACAAAAAGCCCTGAATTTACCCTAATTAAGCTATCTATCTCTTTGGGAAGCTTCAAGTCGGCGACCCCTTTTATCATACTCGGTATATAGTGAAAAGAAATTGACGGCATACTTTTTTGGAAAAAAATATTTACGCGAAAACGAAATCCTCCCGCCAATTCCTTAACTAACACGATTTCCTTATTTTCTTTAAATTTTTTGATTTCTTCTTCGCCGGCAATTGAGCTTATAATTTTATCCGTTATTTCGGCGGTAATTATATTTTCGCCTTCAATCGGCGACAATTTATTGTTAACGCGCATCATAGGCAAACTACCAGCCATTAAATGCATGCTGGAAGCGTTTTTTTTAGCCGCTTGGGTTAATATTCTATTTAAAAAAATTGAGGGAACTTCCATAAT
>VAPH01060917.1_pt1 | contig 18480 bp, 19 predicted proteins | sample 3393861 | NCBI WGS metagenome assembly VAPH01 (sample SAMN08290439, study PRJNA428436) | hydrothermal vent metagenome | isolation source: Deep-sea hydrothermal vent chimney | place: Atlantic Ocean: South-mid Altantic Ridge | reverse complement strand
ATTTTGGCCGGGCCAGATCTATTTGTGTCACATCACCAGTAATCACGGCAGTGGTTCCAAAACCAATACGGGTAAGAAACATTTTCATTTGTTCGGCTGTTGTGTTTTGGGCTTCATCAAGAATAATAAAGGCATCGTTAAGCGTACGGCCGCGCATGTAGGCCAGGGGTGCCAGTTCAATAATATTTTTCTCAAGCAATTTACTGACTTTTTCAAAACCCAGCATCTCGTGCAAAGCATCATAGAGTGGCCGCAAATAGGGATCGACTTTTTGTTCCAGGTCGCCGGGCAAAAATCCCAGGTGCTCGCCCGCCTCGACAGCCGGTCTTACCAGTAAAATTCTCTGCACACGCCTGTTCTCAAGCGCCTCTACCGCACAAGCCACGGCCAAATATGTTTTACCAGTACCGGCCGGCCCAATACCAAAATTGATGTCGTGGGTCAGGATTTGACGAATGTAATCACGCTGCCGTGGACTACGGCCACGCACCGTATGTTTGGGTAATCGCAGATCAAGTTCCGGCTCAGTGTTATTGACCGAGCCATCTTTGGTTATTTGCTGCAAAGCAAGATGAACACTGGCAGGACTTAATGGCTTTTGATTTGAAGTATTTTCATACAGTTGCCTGATTAGCTGTTTTACCATCATGGCGGTGATCTGCTCACCAACTATTCGAAAGTCACCCCCGCGGTTACCGATTTCGATTCCCGTATACTCTTCAATCTGGCGCAGGTGCTCATCGTTTAACCCGCAGAGGCTGGCTAACCGTTCATTGTCGGTCGGTGTAAGACTGAATTTTAGCTGCTTGAGTTTAGCGTTCAAATCTGGAGATCGTTGTCCTGATACTTAAAATTGTAGCTGATTTTGCTGGTTATGTGGCAAATAAACCGGAAATCTAACATTTATCAAACGCTACCAACGACGGCCGTGGCGCCTGACAAACAACCCCTGAGCGAGTTTGGCAAGGCTTCGGTAATTTCGATATCAACAAAAGTACCGGTTAACTTGCTGTTATCGCAGGAGAAATTAACTACACGGTTATTCTCGGTACGCCCGGACAGTTGCCTTGGATCTTTTCGGGAGGGCCCCTGGACCAATACCTTTTGGACCGTACCAATCATGTCCTGGCTTATTTTAGCAGCATTTTCATTAATCCTGGCCTGTAGCCTGGCCAACCTGGCTTGTTTGATTTTATAGGGTGTTTCATCCGGCAAATCTGCCGCCGGGGTTCCTGGCCGGGCACTGAATATAAAACTGTATGAATGATCGAATCCAATCTCTGCAATCAATCGCATTGTTTCCTCAAAATCAGCATCGCTTTCTCCAGGAAAGCCGACAATGAAATCACTTGATATAGATATGTCAGGACGTGCCTGCCGTAACTTGCGAATTTTTGATTTGAACTCAAGCACAGTGTGACCGCGCTTCATTAAGGCAAGAATACGATCAGAACCACTTTGTACTGGCAGGTGTAGCTGATTAACCAGTTTACTGCTGTGCCCATAAACATCGATTAAATCATCTGTGAAAGAAAGAGGATGGGACGTGGTATACCGTATGCGATCAATACCATCGATCTCATTTATATAACGAATCAACAAAGACAGACTGGCCATGTCACCATTATGGCGTAAACCCTGGTAGCTATTTACATTCTGGCCCAGCAAAGTCACCTCGCGGACACCATTCTTTGCCAAGTGTACGATCTCGGCCAAAACATCATCAAAAGGCCGGCTAAATTCTTCGCCCCGGGTATAGGGCACAACACAAAACGTACAATACTTGCTACAACCTTCCATGATAGAAACATAGGCCGTGGCGCCTTCGACCCGCGGGTCCGGCAAACAATCAAATTTTTCAATTTCCGGAAAAGAAATGTCAATGGCAGGTTTTTTGTTTTTCAGGACACTGGTTAACATCTCTGGTAACCGGTGCAGGGTTTGTGGCCCAAACACGATATCGACATAGGGCGCCCGTTTACGAATAGCCTGACCCTCCTGGCTGGCAACACAACCGCCAACACCAATAATCATATGGGGATTTTTTAGTTTCAGCTCATTCCAGCGACCAAGATGGGAGAATAATTTTTCCTGCGCCTTTTCACGCACAGAACAAGTGTTGACCAGCAAGACATCTGCCTCGGACTCATTGCTCACCAGTTCCAGGTCATGACTTTTTGCTAACAAATCAGACAGTCGTGATGAATCATATTCATTCATCTGGCAACCAAATGTTTTAATGTACAGGCCCTGAGCCATAATTAACTATGCTATATCTGGAAAAAAAGGGCGCTAACTCTACCGCTGCTGCTAAAAAAATTCCAGCTAAAACCCCGTTAATTCTGATAATTTAAGGATTAAGCAGGTCTGCCTGGATACGATCGGCGACCTGTTTTGCATCCCGACTAATCCCGTACAAGCTATGAGAAGCCAGTGTTGATTGAAATCGCTGCCCCAAAAAATGCAGTCTCTTAAACCCTGGTAATTTGCCATAACTGGCCTGTGGCCACCGGGACTGGCGGTGGATAACTGTCATGATCGACTGGGGGAACAGGCTATAGTCCGGTTTGTATCCTGTACACCATATTATGGTAAGGTCTTGTATGCTAATTTTCTCTTGAGTAACTGTTAGCAGGCTTCCAGAATCATAACATTTTATTTTCTGGACACATTTGACCCCATAGTCCCGGGTCATTGCTTTTGGTGACGGCGGCGTGGCTGGATCACCCCGATTGGTATGTCGACCCAGGATCCAGCGAGCAAACCTGGATGCCACATCCAGGTCAAATAAACCCAGACGTTTAATAATTGTGTGAATGGGGATTCCCATTACTTTCCAGGGGAAATGTAAGTTTCCACTGACCGACAAAAGAATTTCATCAAATTGACCTGAATGGGCCAGGTCTTCACAAATCTGGACACCGCTACTACCGCTACCCACGACCAGAACCCGGCGGGTTTGGAGCTGTTGTGGATTACGGTAGGCACTAGCATGCAGCATCGGGACATGTTGCGGCAGTGCCCTGGCCAGTTCAGGCTGGTGGGGTTTGGCCGCACTGCCCGTACACAGAACGATGTGTCTGCACTGAAACTCCCCCGATGAGGTGCTGATATGCCAGTTTTGGCTGGCTGAAGAACTAAACCCTGTCACTTCGCATGGTATTTGCACAGGGGGTTTGATGGCAAGAAAATATTGCTGTAAATAAGCCAGTATTTGATTCTTAGACGTTAATTTATCAGGGTTTGCCAATAAGTGGTCCTTGTCCACAGCCAGTTCTGATGAGCCGGGCAATTGATTCATCCAGTTGGTCGTATTGGTCTGAAAATGATCATAGCGATCATACCATTGGCTGAAGGGTCTGTTTTTTTCCAATAACAGGTGTTGTATTTTGTGTTGTTGTAAATAAAAGCTTAACGACAGACCCGCAGGCCCAGCACCAACTATTATTACATCTCTATAAGTAGCTGACATATATCAATTAGGTAATAAAATACTGGTTATACAGTTCAAAATTCCTCTTACCAGCATACTCCGTAATAAATATCAGAAAAACAAGACTAAGTAACACGCACACAAGTAAAAATTCGGTTATAATGGAAGACTGTACAAGGTCGTACATTCTCTAGTAAGGACTCGCTCAATTTAACTAATAACCTTATCAGAAGTATTTATTATTATGGCATTACGAAAAAAAAACCCCGACAGTCAGCGCTACATTGTGCGAATTGACCACAAGGCAACTCACGGTTACCAGGTACGAATTCCAATTGACGGAAAACAAGTCAGTAAATTTTTTGCTGACGGACAACACGGAAGTAAACGTGCTGCTCGGTTAGCCGCGACAACCTATCGCAACAAGGAATGTAAAAAACTATCAATTCCGCTCAATAATAAACGTGTCATCAGACGCCGCGACAAGCGCAATAAAACTGGTCAAGTTGGTGTAAACATTTTCTGGAAAACAGTAGGCGGATATCAGTACAAGTACTATGTTGCCTCCTGGACACCAAAAGTTGGTGAAAACCCAAAACGTAAAATGTTTTCTGCCCACAGGCTAGGCGATGAAAAGGCTCTGGTTATGGCCACGCGCCACAGAATGGAAATGGAAAAAATCATTCTTGGCCAGAAGAAAAAATAAGCTGACTGGTCGTTACTGAAGGAAAACACCTGGCGATTATTTTGCCGGGCTGGATTTTTTTATCGACAAGCGTTTTTTTGCGCTTGTCGATTTTTATTGGTGTTTCTTGACAGGTTTATTTTTTTAAATTTTCTATTTTCTATTTTCTTTCCTGGCCTGTTTCAGTATTTTATATATTTCTTTTTGCTCTTCCCGCCCGGCAATTTTTATAGCACTATCGCCATTATCATCCCGGGCATTTATGTTGGCACCATATTTCAAAAGCAGCTTGACCATATCCTGGCTGCCGTAGGCAGCATCCATAAGCGGTGTTACGCCCTTGTTGTTTGCAAGATTTATATCAGCCCCGTTCTTTAGCAATAGTTCTACAATTTCTACTGATCCAATACTGCTTGCCAAAAATAACGGGCTCGCACCAAGATACTCTTTTTTTCCTCTTGTATTTATATTGGCCCCGGCATCAATTAATATTTTTACTGTTTCCACAGACCCGCCGCCAGCAGCACGTAATAAAGCAGTATCGCCCTGTCCACCAAAAGTATCAACATCTGCTCCGGCAGCTAGCAGCATTTTTATGATGCCTGTTTTCGCCTTACCGGCAGCATAAATAAGCAATGTATCACCGCTTGCATTCCTGGATTCCAGGTCGATACCCCGGGATATTTTTTGTTTTAACGAATCGATATTATCCTGTTCAATTAATTTAAAGAGAAGCTGTGTTTCCTCGCTCACTTCAATCCTGGCTTCTGGATTCTGATTTGTATGTGGGTTCTCGATTTTTGACGACTTGTCCGAGCAACCCGCAAGAAATACCAAAAAAATTATTAAAAAACAATAACGCAAGTAACTTTGCATTTTCACGATCCTCAATACCGGGTTAATTAAACAGGCGTGGTAGGATAATACGTACTTTGATTAAAGTATTAAAGTTTACCCAGGGCTTTTTTTGCCCCACTGTGGCCGGTTTTTGCAGCTTTTTGATACCATAACCTGGCTTTACTAGTATCTTTTTTTACGCCTCGCCCATAATGGTACATGGTCCCCAGGCTGTACTGGGCACGAGAATGCCCGCTATCGGCAGCCCTCTCGTACCATCTTAGCGCGAGTGCGTAGTTCTGTTCTGTTCCCCGTCCATACTCATACATTATTCCAAGATTATTTTGGGCGTTGCTATTGCCCCTGGCAGCAGATTCTGAAAGCCATTTATAAGCGGCATCATCATCCTGTTTTGTTCCACGACCAGAAAAATAAAGCATTGCCAGGCTATATTGTGCTGCGGGATAATCTTGCTCTGCTGCTTTTTGCCACCATTTAAATGCGGTTTCGTAATTCTTTTTCACACCGGTTCCGGTGTAATACCTGCGACCCAGAATGTACTGTTGATCTGGCTCATCTGGCGCCAGATCAATTACTGGTATCGGGGCTGGCCGAACGATTGTCGCTTTCGGTATCGGTATGCTAGTAACCCCCGGTGTGGCGGTAGTGGCGGGAATAGTTGATGTGTTTAAGACCTGATTTTTTGTCGGGACTGACTTCTTTGCAGCAATTACTTTCAGTGGATCTTTACCAGCCAGTCGCAGTTTAGCATTAGGCCAATTTTGTTCTGATGCCTTGAGCCACCACTCTTTGGCCCTGGCCTCGTCTTGCTCAATACCTTTACCAAGATAATACATTTCTCCCAAATTAAACTGGGCCTCAGGCAAACCAAGATCTGCTGCCATCTGGTACCACTGGAATGCCTTGGCATAATCCTGGCTAATACCAGAACCAGACAAATACATTCCTGCTAGTTTGTTCTGAGCCTTCTTGTGTTTTTGGTGGGAAGCAATTCTTAACCATTTAAATGCTTTTTTATGGTCTTGTGGCACACCCTTGCCATCAAGGTAGATTAATCCGACGTTATACTGTGCGCCTGTTTTACCGCGCTCAGCCAGTGGCAACCATAATTCAAGCGCTTTTTTATATTCTTTATTAGAATATGCTTTCAGTCCATCATTAAATTGGCCAGCTGATACCTGTACTGGCATCAGCGATACATAAAAGCTGGTCAAGTAAAAAATACAAGCTGCCGAAAATGAGATTAATTTCAGTAACATACATCTATATGATAGTCAGATTAATGGTTTTGTACAGATATAAAATATATTGCTGATTAAACCAAACAGGCAGGTCAATGTAATTTTGATGCATCGGCGCTATCAGGCAGATTCCATATTTTCATCTTTTCCCAGTTCATAGGGCTTGGCAACCCAGATACCCTGGGCAAAATCTACACCAATCTCATTTAGCAAATCATAAATTTCTTTTTCTTCAACAAATTCTGCTATGGTTTTCATGCCCATCAAGTGGCCAATTTCATTGATACTTTTCACCATGGCAAGATCGATAGGATCATGGTGTATATCTTTGACAAATACCCCATCTATTTTCAGATAATCCACCGGCAAATTTTTAAGATAGGCAAAAGAAGATAAGCCCCTGCCAAAATCATCTAACGCGAATTTACAGCCAAACTTTTTCAGCTCTGATATAAATCGAATTGCACTGTTTAATTCTGATATTGCAGTGGATTCTGTTATCTCGAAACAAATTACACCTTTTGGCATATTATATTTTTTACATAGTTCGATAATGAAATCGAGAAATTCCATATCACCCACGGAGCTGCCAGAAAGGTTGATTCCGTAACAATCACTAAATTTTCCCGGGCTTTTTTTAATTTCCCTGGAGATAAAACTGAAAGCATGTTCAACCACCCACTTGTCAATTTTTTCCATCAGACCGTAACGTTCTGCAGCAGCCAGAAAAGCCCCTGGCGGGATTAACTTATTATTATCACCTATCATCCGGATAAGCAGCTCGGTGTATAAGACATCATTGCGGCCTTTTTTTACCCCGACAATAGGCTGGTTGTATAAAACAAAATTATTTTCATCCAGCGCCATATTAATTTTGGCTACCCATCGCATTTCACCGTGTTTTTTCGCCAATTCCTGGTCGTCAGGCTCATAAACATGGACACGATTTCGGCCTTTATCCTTCGCGGCATAACAGGCCGTATCAGCAGTACTCAGTAAAGTTTCAATGTCCTGACTTTCCCTGGTGATTGCGACAAGACCAATGCTTGCTCCGATAGTAAATACATTATCTTCCCAGTGAAAATGAAAATCGGAGACGGCATCACGCAAATCGTTGGCAATAGTGATAGCCTTTTCGATGGGGCATCTTTCAAGTAACACGCCAAATTCATCTCCTCCCAAACGCGCCAGGATATCACCCTCTCTCACCTTGTGCCCAAGTAGCGTACCTAGTTGCCGCAATAACGAATCACCGGCAACATGTCCGCAGGTATCGTTGACAATTTTGAATTGATCAAGATCAATATAAAGAAGCGCATGCTGGCTATGGTCTTTACTTGCTAATTTAAGCAGATCCTTTGCGCGAATCTCAAATTCTCTTCTATTAACCAGACCCGTAAGCGCATCATGACTGGCATGGTACGTTACCCTCTCCTTCTCTTTGTAGAGCGCATCAGCGGTAAACTTATGACTTTTAACTTCCCTTTTTAGCGCTTCCTGTGATTTTTGTATGGCATTGCGCATCGTTTTAAAGCTGGAGACGAGACTGCCAACTTCATCCCGGCTGTAACGTGGTAATTCTGTGTCATAATTCCCCTTGGCAATTTCATTTGAAGCCATAATTAGTTTTGTTAATGGTAAATGAACGACCAGGTTAAGAATAAGTAATGCTGCAACAATAAAAAATATCATGCTAATCATAAAAACCAGCAACACTTTCTGTTCAAGTAAACTAATATCCTGAATTTGACTTGTCAGATCAACAATCAATTCCATACGACCGAGCTGGTTGTCGAGATAAATCACATTTTTTGAAAATGTAATTATTGAAGAAGATGAATAATTTCCATTTGACTCAAACAAGGGATAGAGTAAATTCTTCTTGTTATCGTATAGAGAAATACTTAACCAGTGTGGATTTTGTTCTTTAACGGTGTCCAGGTTATCGTAGATATTCGCCAGTTGGTTTGTTAACAGCAATGGCACCAAACCTGTTACAACACTACTCATATGTGCTTCAACTGATTTCACATTCTCTTGCTTTACCGTTCTCACCAATTGCGGAAGCCAGAGAAATTCTACGTAAAAAAACAAAACAAGCACTAAAACTGCGAGCGGTATTAAAAGTTTTGTTTGAATTTTCACAACAATAATTTTATACAATTATTTGTGCAGTTTTTTCTGAATATAGTACCTGTCAAGGCCCCAGCCCGCCAAAGCCTTATACTCATTGATAGAGCTTGGCTGGATATCCTTAATAGGAATTTCTGCCAGCAGCGCCCGACCCTCTGGTGTTTTCCCCATCGCTAGTAAAGCGGATTTTATTTCTTTTATGTCACGCCTGGGCACCCTGGGATGGGCAACTATAGGGTGAGGAATTGTTCCCCTGGTTGTGAACAGAACACGTAACCTGTCTTTTATTTCAGGTTTTTGCGACATGAATGTACTCATTACACCACCACCGGCAACGACAAGACCTTTGGCAACATGCAAATAAACTGAACTATGGGTTTGTACATATTTTGGTTTGACCTGTATACCAAATGTACTTTCGAGATCAGCACGTAAAAGCATTGATGCGCCAAGGGCATTGGGCGATGGCAAAGCAACCACCTGTCCATTGAGCTCAGCTGCACTTTTGTATGGGCTGTTTTTACGTACTACCAGGATACCTCTTAATTTTCGACTACCGTCGCGGACAAGTGGTATATATCCCTGTGAGTTTGACGCTTTTAATATGTGGTATGGATTCATGTAGGCAAAATCAAGCTCACCCTTCATGAATTTTTTTTCAAATGCGGGAATAGTTGGCGCACCTGCCAGATTTAACACAATTCCGGTTTGTTTCCTGATTTCATCCAAAATTGGACGCCATATCCTGATAATTTTTCGGTTATGGTACTGGGGAACCACGCCGAAAGTGTAAACACTTGTGGTTTGTTTGGTAATCGGACCATTACTGGTTGGCGCCAATTTCTCCGCTAATAACTGGGAGGAAAATAGTAAAACCAGCACCCAAATAGAGCTACTTATTGATATTTTCAACCGGCAGAAATCTCCTGTGATAAGAAGCTAGCCATTAAAATATTATAAGACTTTATTTGATTGGCCAGTAAATGTTCCCAAGACATTATAATACCATTAATTAATATGGTTATTGATAGTTTGGGCATACCTAAAGTGTAGTCTATATATTATGGATATAACGATATATACAAGTTTATTTATATGTAAATAAAGACAATGCAGTCAGCCCGGTCACTTTGATTGATAAGACAATTACGACCTAGCCCTTAATTTTATCCTTTATTAATAAGTACCAGTTTCATTTGACGCGTCAGCTGTTTGATTTCATATTCACGTTTGAGCGCTTTGCTCCTGGAGTCTGTGACTTCCTGGTAAACAATTTTTGCAGGGCGCCGGACCCTGACATATTTCGCCGCCTTAATATTATTTGTGTTGTGCTCCTCCAGTCTTTTTTCGACATCCAGTGTTATGCCGGTATAAAGCGTATGATCAGCGCACTCCAGTATATAAATAAACCAGCGATCACTCATTTTATTTGCCGGACCCAGGATTCATTGGGATTCATACTGTAAGTTAATATTTGTCATATTTACTTGTTAAGCGCCTCGGCTGCCACTTGCCAATGCTTGCCATCAAAATTTACAATCTCAAAATCTTCGTCAATGTCAACATCATTAAGGCAGCGCACATTCACACTAATCATGTCTGGCGCAATTCTTGGATTGCTATAAGGGTGGATCCCGCAATGTTTGCAAAAATAGTGGGATGCGGTTCGAGTCCTAAACTGATAAAGCACCAGGGCATCTAAGCCTGTAAGTAACTCGAAATCTTCCGTAGCTACTCGTAAATGCAAGGCACCTTTCTTGGTACATATTGAACAATTACATTGAATTATTTTCTTGCCATCTGTTTTTAATTTGAAGGTAACTGACCCACAGTGGCAACTTCCATTATATGTTTTCATAGTACTCCTGTCTTCTAAAGAGCAATCTTCTTTTATTCGCAATTAATACACTACTTTAAATAACTGTTAATTCTTTGTAACCAGAAAAATTCCTGCACCCATCATTATACTACCGGCAGAGATATTCATTATTTTTCTTAGTCTCTTATTTTTAAACAAGTATCTGCTTCTATCTGCCAGGTAAGCATACCCGAGTTTTGTCCCGGCCAGCGCTACCAACATAATGATAATAACGGTAACTATATCCAAATAGGACAACACTGTTAAATCAAAAAAAGCCGGGAAAATTCCGAAATAAAACAAAATCGCTTTTTGATCTCCTAATGTAATAAAAAATCCTGCCATGAAACTGGCCAACAAGGAAGACTCTTTATTTTCATTAATTTTCATGTCAGTTAATTTTGACCGCCATAGCATAATCCCCAGCCAAAAAATATAAACCCCGCCAAGGTACTTTGCGACTACAAACAAACTGCCCATAGATTCAGCAAGCACTGACAATCCAAATATTGCGATTAGTATAAAAATAATATCTACAACGGCGATACCCAGGGTGGCAAAAACGCCGTGCATAAACCCATAAGTAGCAGACCGGGTGGATACGGTCACTACACTAACGCTGGGAACCAGCGCCAGCGTGGCCATCACTGCGAACAATGCTGCCATAGTAGTTAAAGACAAACTACTTTCCATGGGGAGTATTACGATTTGTTACCAGGTTGCAACGACAGAATTATGCGTTTTTATGAAACTCGATTACATTATTATCCTGATCCCGGATAAATAACATGCTGCCACCTTCTGGCAAGGTTATTGGGCCTTCCGTAATTGTAATATCCAGCCGCTTTAGTGTCGCTTCAATTGACTCCAGGTCAGAGACATCCAGGGCAATATGAGTATAACCCGGGTGCTTCTCCGGAATATCCATTAATATATTTTCGCTAATACCTGAGTTGGCATTGAGAATCAAATTAATAACAACACCTGACGGGTGCTCCATAATAGCGACGGGTTCCGGCCCTACCGGGCCAACAAGAAATATAAAACCGAGTTTTTCATAAAATTTCCTGGCTGTATCCAGGTTTGTAACCCGAATACCAACATGATTAATCCCGGTAATCTCTTTCATGTTAAAACCCTTGACTAGTATTGTTTACATCAAAAAACACGGCTAAGAAACAGCGCAAGCCATATCCTGACCACAGCACATGGGGGACTTGACCTTGCCGTGCCCATCCGGGCACTCTGAGATATGAACGGTCTGGCCATCATCTGTTTCGAGCGTGCTATGCACCAAATCTTTACCACATTTACCGCAAGTCATTGTGCCAATACTCATGCCGCATTTTTCACAAGTGTATGCTGCCATTTTTATGCTCCTTTCAAGTTAAATCAACCCTTTGCGAACCAGAATCCTCATAAATTCTGTTTCGACACTATTTTTGACCTGTCTAACCCAACGCTCATAGGATGAGTGAATCACGATTGTTCCTGGTTTATAAGTGGGATACTCGCTTTCATCCTGGTATGGCCCATAATTAAGATTTTTACTGTCCATGTAGTCAACCTGAATGCTGGAAGTATTGTACAGGAATTTTATTTTTAACCAGTGACTACGTCTCTTTAGACTTGCTTCAAGAGCCTGGCCATCTCCACTGTTAAATTTCCATTTATTTTCCACCAAGCCAATTTTAATAGCTGTTAAAACTTCTTTTTCAGTCAAGCCCTTAGGCGCATTAAATGTCGATGTAGGCTTTAATGGAATAATGCTACCGGGCGCTGCTACTGCCATATTCGTAATAATAAAAGAACTTCCCAGCAATAGAAAAATTATACTCCCGGAAATCAGTTTATTTTTAAGATAATTATCTGTACTCACGCTATACCTCTTGTAGTTTTTTCATTTACAAAAAAGTTAATCAAAAAACCGGTTAATAATGGCGCTGATTAACGTTAATCTGCCGCCCTCTTTTACCAGGTTTATTCCATGCAGTTTACCAAGAAAGCCGTTTAAGAATAACGGCTTTCTTTATTACCAGCATCACGATGCTGGTTAACTATACTCGCATGTATTAATTACAGGATACAGGGATTTATGTAATACCCAGGTCTTCCCACATAGAGTCAACACGCCGAATAACTGCGTCATCCATGATAATGGGTTGGCCCCACTGGCGTTGGGTCTCGCCCGGCCATTTATTAGTCGCATCAAAACCCATTTTAGAACCTAATCCCGGTTGCGGGCTGGCGAAATCAAGATAATCGATGGGTGTATTTTCCACTGACACGGTATCGCGTACCGGATCCATGCGTGTTGCCATAGCCCAGACCACATCCTTCCAGTCACGAATATTGATGTCATCATCAGTAACAATAACAAACTTGGTATAAGTAAATTGACGAAGGTATGACCAAATACCAAACATAATGCGACGGGCGTGGCCCAGGTAGGATTTTTTGATACTGACAACGGCAATTCGATAGGAACAGGCCTCCGGGGGCAAATAAAAATCAACGATCTCCGGAAATTGTTTTTGTAGTAACGGAACAAACACCTCGTTAAGCGCGACCGCAAGAACGGAAGGTTCGTCGTAAGGCGAACGTCCCATATAGGTGCTGTGGTAGATGGGTTGTGGACGATGACAGATGCGTTCCAGTGTGAGCACCGGAAAACGAGCGACTGAATTATAGTAACCAGTGTGATCACCAAACGGGCCTTCGTCAGCCTCTTCTCCTGGTTTAATGAAGCCCTCCAGTACAAACTCGGCCGAGGCAGGAACATGCAGGTTATTACCCAGACATTTCACGACCTCGGTACGGGCACCCCGCAGCAGACCCGCAAACTGAAACTCGGATAAGGTATCAGGAATGGGGGTAACGGCCGCCAGTATCGTGGCCGGGTCAGCACCAATCACCACCGATACGGGGAAAGGTTTTCCCGGATGGGCCGCTTGCCATTCACGAAAGTCCGAAGCGCCGCCACGGTGGGGCAACCAGCGCATGATTACTTTATTGCGGTTTATGATTTGCTGGCGATAAATACCGATATTCTGGCGTTCCTTGTTGGGTCCGCGCGTGATCACCAGGCCAAAGGTAATCAGGGGACCAATATCCCCGGGCCATTGGGTTTGTACTGGCAACTGGGACAGGTCGACATTGTTACCCTCGATAATATTTTCCTGGCATGGCGCTGAAGCCAGTTCCCTGGGTTTGATATCCAGTATTTTTTTAAATGATGATGCCTTTTCCAGCGTGTCACGAAATCCTGAGGGTATGCGCGGTTCTTTCAGAAAGGCCAATACTTCACCCACGTCACGCAAGGCAGCCAAAGATTGCTGGCCCATGCCCCGGGCCACACGTTGTGTGGTACCAAACAAATTCGTCAACACAGGAATTTTATGACCTTTGGGATTCTCAAATAACAAGGCAGGTCCCTGAGACTTCAAAACTCTTTGGCTGATTTCAGTCATCTCCAGGTTCGGGTCGACCTCATGACGGATACGTTTGAGCTCTCCTTGTTGTTCCAGTGCAGAAATAAAATCCCGCATTGATTTGTACTTCATCATAAATTACTGCCTTTTTATCCTCAAAAACACCAGGTTAAATTTGGCTGGCCCGGACTTGATTGACGTTTATCAATGTGATCTGTACTAAATTTTGGCATAGTGTCCCTGAAATATTCTCTCAGGTGCAACACGCTTTTATTTCAACCAACCATCATGAATAGATTACGACTTTTAACTACACCTGTAACTACATTGGCAAAACCGCTGCGTTTGATACCGGATGCCTTGCATAGTGGAATCGTCGCCAGGACCTGTAACCACTTTATGCGTGGACAAGGTCTTGAGGGTCGGCTCAGGGACCTGGAAGGTAAAAACCTGTGCATCCGGGTCACGGATATTCCTCTCGTGCTCAGTTTTACAATCAACAATTGCCGATTGTTCCAATCACGTAGTGACCATTGGGACGTACGCATCAGTGGTGAACTTGCTGATTTTTGGTTACTGGCAACCCGGGCTGAGGACCCCGATACCCTGTTTTTTAATCGCCGCCTGAACATTGAGGGCGACACTGAAGTTGGCTTGGCTATCAAGAACCTGCTCGATGCCCTGGATTTTGATTGGCAGGCCCATATCGCCAATGTTTTCGGCCACCCACCGCCCCGGGTGCTGGTGAAGCTGGCAAGACGACTTCGGGAACAACTGCCAGTTAGATAATCCGCCTTGTGGGTTTGGCATCGCGGGTAACCAGTATCAACACTGGTATCGGTACAGGCATAATTGTTCACGATCACAGACCTTTCTCCTGATGATTCATGCCCCGAAAATTCATGCCAGCATCGCCATACCAGTAACCATCACAGGAACCTGTGGGCATATGGTGCTTGAGTGATTCCGCAGCCAAGACCGGTTCAAGTCGTTGATTACGCACCTTGTCAACCAGATCAATGATTTCAGTCATGCCCTGCAGCTGCGGGGACAACCGAAAAATATCCACACCCAGTTGTGCTAGCCTGGGCAGTTGATCAACCAGGCAAAAAGTCCGGGCAGACTGCACCTGTGTGCCATTAATGACGAGAAATGGTTGTTGCTCCCGGGTAGAAAGCAGCAGTCCCTGCTCATATTCTCGGCAACAAAAACCACAGTCATCCTTGCTGATATTTCGGGCGCGTGCCGTGTAACAACGGGCAGAAAAAGCCAGTGGTAATCGACCAAAACCAAACACCTCGGTTTCCATATTGTCAGGTCGTTGTGCTTGCATGGCCGTGAGGGTCTTGTCATCCAGTTCCAGTGGCATCACCCATCGGCTGGCGCCCAGCTTCGACATCTGGGCCAACATACTGCTGTTATAAGTATTGATGTGGGGTCCGACGACAAAAAATGCACCAGATTTTTGTAAATTAATTGCGGCCATGTCATTGGCTTCAACCCGGTAACGACCGTTCTGGCAAACACGTTTTACCAGGGCCAAATCTGATTCTGCCTCGATCAGGGATAAGGTCGATAACACCACTTCCTTGCCCGCATCTGCAAGCATGGCAGCCAGATTTAGCCAGTCATCCACCCGTAATTCCCGTCGCTTGGCACACACGGTTTCTCCCAGGTAAACAATATCTACCGGCGACTGTGCAATCTTGTTGTAATAATCCAGCACCGTTTGCCGGTTCCAGAAATACAACAAGGGTCCCAAAGAAATTCTCATGAGTGAACTTCGCATACGAGTTAGCTATCCATAAATAATTACTGCCAGGGGCGATGATAAGCGCCCAGGGTATGACAAGCCCCTTCGGCGACCTTGTCCAGTTGCGCCATCCATGTGGGTAACACGCTGAAGCTATCGGGATTCGCCATGCATTGATCCAGTGCTTCACGCAGGACACGTGTCACACTCGCTACATAGGCAGGACTGCGTTGTCGTCCTTCAACCTTGATGGCCGCCACCCCTGCTTGTATGAGTTCCGGCAGTATTTCCAGAATATTAAGACTGGTGGGCTCTTCAATCGCGTAAAAAATATTGTCGTTTACCAGATAACGGCCTTTACATAACGTGGGGTAACCGGCGTGATCATCAGGCGCATATTCATCTATCAAAACGCCATTAAGACGGGAACGGCGTCCTTGTGGTGTTTCTTCCCAACGCACCGCTTCTGCCGGCGAACAGACACCGTTGGAATTGGGTGATTTACCGGTGACATAGGAAGACAAAATGCAGCGACCTTCCACCATCACACAGAGGCTACCGAAACCGAAAACTTCCACTGCAACATCGGTATGTTTAATGACTTGTTTTATCTGTGACAATGACAGCACCCGCGGCAACACCACACGCTGGATGGCATAATGCCTGGCATAAAAATCTATGGCCTCATGGTTGGTAGCGGAGCCTTGTACCGATAAATGCAGACGTAAATCTGGATAGTTGGTGGCCGCATAATGCAACAGACCCGGGTCCGCCAGGATCAATGCATCAACATTGTGACTGGCCGAGTTATCGATAGCCTGACACCATTGCTGCCACTGATGAGGCCGGGGATAGGTATTGATGGCCATAAACACCTTGCGATCTTTGTTATGGGCATAATCAATCGCCCGGTCGAGTTCGTTATCATCAAATCCCAACCCGGGGAAATTGCGTGCATTGGTGCCATCGCGAAAACCAAGATAGACACAATCTGCGCCGTTATCGACGGCGGCTTTTACTGCCGGTAAATTACCAGCAGGACAGACCAGTTCGACATTTTTTTTATTGGTGATCACAGTGAGCTAACAATACATTGACGGTGATCATCGGTGTGGGAACCTGCAAGTACAGTGGACGGGAATAGCCCTGGCCCACAGTGGCTGCCCTGGCGGGTATGACGGTGACGGAGCACCGACTCAATGCCATTGAGTACCTTCCACTTGCAGGCACACCAATCCGGCGCCAGCAATATTTCTCTCGACGCAGTGCCGGTAATACGATGATAAATGATACCCGGTGGCGTGCGTTCAATCAGATCCGCCACGGTATGAATGTATTGTTCGTAAGACAGGGGCCGGTACTCACCCTGGCGCCAATCATTGGCAAGCCGTGTGCCCTTCACCACATGCAGGGGGTGCAGCTTTAATCCCTGCACACCCAGCGCCAACACATGGTCGAGACTCCGGATGACGTGGCATTCTGTTTCACCCGGCAAGCCAACGATAAGGTGCGTGCATATATTAAGGTGTCGTGCCCGTGCTGCTCTGACGGCCTGTTCGTATTCAACCAGGCTATGACCGCGATTAACCCGTTCCAGTGTCGTATCAAAAATGGATTGCAGACCCAGCTCCAGCCAGATTTCAAAACCACGGTCACGATATTCGGCCAGCAAATCCAGTACTGCGGGTGGCACACAATCCGGTCTTGTACCGACAGACAGGCCGATAACATCGGCTTCAGCCAGGGCCTGATCATATTGGACACGCAGATGCCCGATATCGGCATAGGTGTTGGTGTAGGCCTGAAAATAGGCAATAAATTTACGGGCCCGGGTACGTTTATGGATGACCCGTTTACCGGCGGTTATCTGGTTTGCAATGGAGGGCGGTTTGCGGCCATTGGGACTGAAAGAAATATTATTACAAAAGGTGCAGCCACCACGACCCTTTGTGCCGTCGCGGTTGGGACAACTGAAGCCGGCATCAATGGCGATTTTATGTACACGCTCACCATGACGAGCGACCATGACCTGACCAAAGGTATTGACCCGATCAGCGAGCGTCATCTTGTCACCTTAATACTGGTAAACTTTTCGTATTCCGGTATCTCTGATTCTGTCATAGAAACGCGCACGGTATAATAAACGTTCGTGAAGGGCATCATTTTCAAATCCAGTTCGATCATGTAGCACATTGTTGCTAACCAGTCCCATTCCTGGCTCCAGTCGACCTCGAAAAATATACTTTGAATCACTGTCGAGTAGTTGTGACAGGAAACCCACTGCCTCACGCGTTAGCGCGTGGTGCTCCCAAATTACGCTGCGTGTACGTGCGGTATACCTCATATGCAAATCACCACTCACCGGGTGAACGGAAAAAACAGGCCCGGATTGATCAGGCCTGGCTGTACCGGAATCACTTATCCGCGCCGGTATCGTCATAGCATCAGTTGCCATCAGGGCTTGTATATAATCAGGATTTTCATCACGAATCAGGATATAGGCAATCTCGTGATCCAGTAATGCATTGTCTCCACCTGCCGCTGCACTGGCAACGCAGTGTAGCAACAAGCTGTGGACCTGTCGGTGCGTAGCATTGTAATACCCATCCGTGTGCCAGTGAATGGGTCTGTTGGTATAGGGTATGTAGTGGCTGCGTTCACCGGCGGGCCTGACTGTCAGGCTGGTGACGCCTTCTTTATCTGCCAGAAAATTACAATCCAGCACTCTCAATCCCAGTTGTTTTGCCAGCATCAAGGGTATATTTTTATCGGCTTCGCCAACGGTATCACTACGATAGAGGGCCATATTGGTTTTACCACAGGATCGAATCATGGCCTGGAGTTCTGCAGCTGACAAAACTCGTGGATCTTTAATTTCAATTAATATTTCTTCAATTGATGTTGGGTAAGCTGATAGCTTCTGGTCTCGCCAGTCGCGATAGGCCTCTGTATTATTTAGATCGAATGGGTTGTGCTTATTTGATCTTATTGCTGGTGATAGAGAAAACATTCAGTAATCCTGTTATTTAAAAGAAACCGATAGTGGCAGCCAACCTGGCTGTTCCCCTTGATTCAGATCAATTTTCAT
>VAPH01056461.1_pt1 | contig 18505 bp, 21 predicted proteins | sample 3393861 | NCBI WGS metagenome assembly VAPH01 (sample SAMN08290439, study PRJNA428436) | hydrothermal vent metagenome | isolation source: Deep-sea hydrothermal vent chimney | place: Atlantic Ocean: South-mid Altantic Ridge | reverse complement strand
GGACTAAAAACCTTTATTGGCCGTAGATATAAGCTTCCGCGTCCTGCTCACGCCCCTTACCTGCGTCCATGCAGGCAACGCGAATGGGCGAAAATATTAAAATACTAAAACTTTTTTTAGCCGCGAATAGGTAACAATGGGGTCTGGTGATGCCTTTTATCTTGCTGTTACGTTCTCTGCTCTCGACTATGCCAAACACGGATTATCACGATTGCTTCCCCATACAACTTGTAACGCAAAACATATGCCCCTGCTCCAAATGGTAATAAGCGTTCCCTCCTGCCCGTGTCATCATTCATTGGCTTACCAATTTCGGGCATGTCCTCAAGGCCTTCCGCCCCGTCCAGAATAATCTCCATGGCTCGAGCTGCCGCACCGGGGTCTTTTTCTACGAGGCATTCATATAAACGCTCAATATCTTGAAAAGCGGCAGGCAACCAGCGTAGCTTCATCCAGTGTCCTTAGCCTGTCTGCGGGCCTTCATGACGAGGCCCGTTAGTTTGTCTTTCATCTTGTCATGACTAATGTGCTCACCAGTATCCATGTACTGTTGCCAACGCTGCATGTCCTCTTGTTTATCATGTTCGTAGGCTTCCTCACGGTCTAAATATTCCTGGATAGCTCGCGTCATCAGCCAATGAGGCGAACGTTCTTTCTGTTCACCCAATGCCTTCAATCGTCCACGCATTTTTTCGTCTAGTTTAACGCCCATTGCCGTCTTCATATGTATGGTCCTACTTGGTTGCACCTTTAGCAACTATAGCACAATTTAACCTAAGGAAACTCTGATTGCGGCCAATGGGGTCTGGTCTTGCCTTTTTGGGGTCTTGCCTTTTTGGGGTCTGGTCTTGCCTTTTGCCTTTTTGATGATAGGCCTGCTTATCTAATGAGTAATTTATAAAAAGCGGTTTTTATTTATCAACCCTCACCCCTGCCCTCCACCCCACAAGGTGGCACCGAGGTCCCATGCTTGGGAGAGGGAGTTGGTGTATCAGGTTTCAAGGGTAGTTTGCCGTTGGCCGTCTGAAGTCACCCTGCTCATTTTGTTGTGGTGATAATGGTGGGGAGTGCCTGCCTCTTCCATTACTGATTTATACAGGTTCAAGGTAAAAGAGACCCTAAGGTATTTCCGACCAAAATGCCGTCAATATCAAAAAAATGATTGTCATAAGTGAATACAGTTAGCCCGTGTTGCAGTGCGGCTGCGGCAATCCACAAGTCATTAGTCGGGATTGGTTTGCCCTTGCGCCTTAAACTGAGGTATATGTGTGCATAATATTCTGCTGTTTTGTCATCCACAGGAATGATTACTACACGGCTGGATTCAAGGAATGCGGCTAGTTCACTCCGGTTTTTGGTTTCCCGTTGCCCTGCAGAAAAACCACTTAATAGCTCACCGAGTACAATCGTACTCAAGCCTATAGTTTCCGCAAAACGGATAATCTCTATAGCGTCTTGGTCACCCCGCTTGAAAGCTGCATAGGCGTTAGTATCAAGAAGTATCTGCTTCACCCCAAAGCTCCTTGTCTACGCGCTCAAAATCTGACACTGCTCTCATAAACTCTGCTGCATCTTCCTCTGCCCAGGTTCCGGCTAGTGGGTCTAAATCATGATACTCATGCCGCCTGACTGCCGGTGCCTTTAGCCCTATGCCAGCACGTATTAGCTGTAATATTAGTGTGTTAACGCTGGTACCTCGCTGTTCAGCCTCTTCTTTCAGCTTTTTGGCAACCTCATCATTAACCCCACGCAAGCTAATTGTCTTCATGATATCACCTTATGATTTCGTTTTGATATATTTAATGATAGCATAAAGAATGGATGTTGGACTAGTCTGCATTGCTCACCAATGTATTGATCGGGTGCAAAACAATAAAGTTATGCCGAAAAACAGGTGCCAGAGGGGAATGGCCCTTACTTAACAGGATTACGACCCCGATTTCGCGTCTGGATCTGGTGCTTGAAGCGGATTGTATTGTTCCATGCTTATATTTATTTGCTGCCTAAGTAATCTTTCTATGCCAGTACCGGCTTATTCGAGAATTCGGCAGCTGTTATATAGTCTTCATCTTTAATCTGTGTATTCTCAAAATATTTAAGCTTTTCTTCTAACTTTCCAAATTTCTTCTTGTCGCTGTAACCGGATAGAACTTCTTGTCTTATCGGGCCAAGCAATGACACCCTTTGATCTGAAATTAAATTTTCAAATTCTTCTATCTGTTTTTCATACCCTTTATGTTTTGATCTCAATGCATATGACCAAACAGGAGTATCTACAATAACTTTCAACGCTTCCTGGCCTTTTTGTAATCATAGGCCGAATCCGTATCATATTTTCCAAATAAATCAGTTAGTTCCATTTGCTTTCGCCGGTTAACAAATTCCTTAAGCGCACTGTTAACAGTCTCTTTTTTTGTCTTAAGCCCACTAATTGATTGTGCTTCTTCCAATAATTTTATATCGATTGCTAAATTCGCATTCAGGGGACAGTATACCTGTTTCCTGATAACTGGCTTGCGGCCAGGTTTTTTTGGTGTCCTGATCAGGGATACTGCCCCCTGTGGACATAACTGTTTTATATCTCAGCGCAACTTCGCTCTTATCGGTAACAAACCGCTTTCAAGTTTTTCACTTGCCACTTCCTGTATCAGGCCTTTGCCGATTTCTGTGATCTCATCAGAATAGGCATAGACCAGGGCCAGATCACACAATGTATTGATTAATCGTGGTATGCCTTTGCTGTAGTAATATATCGTGGCGGTGGCGAGTGGGTTGAATAATGCGGTATCGCCTTCGGCTACTTTTAACCGGTGTTTGATATAATTCTGTGTCTCTTTCAGGTCGAGTGCCTTCAGGTAGTATTCCGAACCGATACGCTGTGCAAACTGTATCAGCTCCGGGCTGGACAGTTTTTTGCGCAGTTCCGGCTGCCCTACCAGAATCAGTTGTAACACCTGATTTTTATCTGCATTGATATTGCTGAGAAGGCGCAGTTCTTCCAGTGTTTCCTGTTCCATATTTTGTGCTTCGTCAATAATCAGCACCGTGCTTTTTTTTCTGGCGTATTGCTCGATTATGAAGTTGGTAAAGGTCTCATACATTTCGATCTTTTCCATACCCTTGTATGGTATGCCAAATGTCATGAGTACCCACTGGATTAACTCTCCAAATGCATTGTGTGTGTTACTGATCAGCCCTACGTTGAGGTCATCCGTTATTTCGTTGAGCAATTCACGGATCAGGGTTGTTTTACCGGAACCGACATCACCAGTGATGACGGTAATGCCTGTCTGGTGCGATAGCCCATATTGCAGCATGGCCAGCGCAGCACTGTGTATTCTGCTCAGGTACAGGAAGGCCGGGTCGGGAAGCAGGCTGAATGGTTTTTCACGAAAACCATAGAAGGTCTCATACATGGTTAATTTCCGGATTTATTTTTTACATTGTTTTGCTGATGGAGCAGCTGTTTACGGGATAACAATTAATAGTACCCATACTGCTTTTGGGATGCTATCGATTTGTTGAGCATGGTACCGATTACATTTACATTGTGCAGCATATCAAAGGCACGCTTCAGTTCATCTTCCGTTGTCTTTTCGTCTTCGATGACCATCAACATGGAATCTATAAAGGGTGAAAATGCCAGCGCGTCATCTATCGCCAGCAGTGGTGGTAAATCAAACAGAATTAACCTTGACTGATAACGTGACTTCAATTCTTCCACCAGTCCTTTCATTTTAGGTGATGACAACATTTCGGATGAATTGCTTATTTCTTTATTGCCCGGCAGTATAACCAGCCGCTCTATTCCCGGGTTTACCAGTATATTTTCGAGCTGTGTGCCTTTCTGAAGATAGTCACTCAATCCGTATTCGGGTTCAAAACCCATATACCTGTGAATTGTTGGCCGGCGCAGGTCAAGGTCTACCAGCAGGACTGTGTTATTGACTTCCCGGGCCAAACTGATGGCGAGGTTGATGGCGGTTAAGGTTTTGCCCTCCCCTGCAAGTGAACTGGTGATCGCAAGCGTATTCCAGTTGTGCTCGCGCATTTGTTGCAACACACGCGTACGCAACAGGTTATATGCGCTGGCCGAGAGATCATTAATGGTATTTATTATGATGTGATTGTCGCGTAACACTTCAGGAGAAATGTGGATTTTCCTTGTTGAGGTATATTCTATTCTGGAATCCGGTGTTATTTCACCGGCTGTTGTTTCCCCGGACACCTGCTGACCTGTACCTGCAGGTTGTGCAGGTGAATGCTGTTCGTTTGTTTGCCTGGACTGTGACAGCTTTTGCTTTTCACGGTCTTTTCGAGCTTTTTCGAGTGCTTTTTTAATTCGTTCCATTTTTTTACACAACCTCAGACACGCTACCGCCATAGCGTGTTGATTTATTCAACACACCTGTTGACACTTTTTAATATTTCCCCAATCACGCGCCTTCCTCCACCTTGAAGAAGTGTTGCGGGAATGATCTAGATTCCTATCTTCCTCAGCCCGGCAAACCACATGACGTCCAGCGGCATAATAAATATATTCACCAACCAGGCTGCAACGGCCGTTGCAATCAGCATCAGTACAATCACCAGCACCCATTTCTTTTTTCTGTTGCGAACTGTCTGTTCTGTTTCCATGTACGGGATAATAGCCATGGGAGGTACATCAAACAGTTTTATAATACTGGCCGGGCCACGGACAGACTGACTCATGGACTCGGCGACCGCAACGGTGCCAACACCACCGGCAATGGAAAATATAAATCCCAGAAACAGGATGGCCATCCGGTTGGGTTTAATCGGTTTCTCTGGCAGTAACGGCGGTTCGATCATTGACAGCCTTTCACCCTTCTGCCCTTTTTCCAGTTCCTCACCCATCTGCGCCGACATTTGTTTGGCCTTTATTTCCTGATATCTCAAACTGGCATTTTCATAGTCACGGGTTAAACTGCGATACTCTCGCTCTACCTGAGGTGTGTCGAGCAGGCGTTGCTCCAGGTCAGACAACTTTATTTTCAGTTTTGACTGCTGCTTGCTGTATGAGGCTATCTCTGTACTGGCTGCATTCATCTGAGCCATTAACTGTATATAGGCCGGGTTATCTGGCCTGGTGATGGATGCTGGCTGCCCCGCCCGTTTACCTGACTCCTGTTTGATGGCCGCTTTCAGACTGGCTACAATCTGTTTCAGTTTATTGACTTCCGGGTGTTCATCCGAATATTTCTTGCGCGCAGTGGCCAATTCCGCAACACGTTGATTTAACTGCAACTGTAATCCCCTGGTGTCTTTTGTAATTCCCAATGTTTTTTCCAGTGACTTTATTTCATCGAGCGTTCTTATTACATCAGGGTGTTCATCTGTGTAGGAAGCCAGCAGTAAAGGGTAATTGGCCTTGAGTGCCTTCAGCCTTTCCTCTGGCCCCATAATGGGCCTGCCGGTTTTTGAGAGTATCGCAACATTCGGGTTTATCTGGCTCAACTCTGCTTCAAGATAGGCCTTACGCTCAACAAGTGCCCTGACTTTGGTATCGATACCTGCCAATTCCCTTTCTGTGCGATCCATTAACTGGGTATTCAATTGAACCAGCTCGGGCAGGCGCCCGGCATTTTTTTCCTTAAAGGCCGCCAGCTTCTCTTCTATGTCCAGTATCTGTTTTTTAAGCTTGTCTCCTTCCTGCAACAGGAAGTTTGATGTATCTTCAGTTTTCTCGGTGCGCGTCTTGATGTTCTCTGTCAGGTACAGGGATGCAATCTCACTGGCCACTTTCTGGGCAAGCTCGGGAGACTCACTGTCATAGGACAAGGTAAAGGCAATGGTGGTCTGTGTTGGTCGGCCACTGCGCGGGTCTACAATATCTGCGCTGACCATTTCCAGGTTGATGTCATCGCGCATTTTGTCAAGCACTGCAGCGATAGTACTTTTCTTGCGCATGCTGGCATACAGGTTATACTTTTTGATAATGCTGCCGAGGTTGGCAGTGGTCATGACACGTTGACCGATAACCTGCAACTGCTGATCGGCATAGGTGGTGATGGTGGATCGCACCAGTTCCTGCGGGATGTCCTGGTCTTCAATCAGGATAGTGGCCGACGACTGGTAGACGGCTGGCAATGCTACGGTCAGAATCACCGCTAACAGCATCAACACCAGTGCAGGCCAGATCATCTGGGCTTTTCTGCGCCGTAATACCTGCACATAATCGCCGAGTGTTTTAACATCCTCTTCCACTACATTTCTTCCTGCCTGGCTGATAACATCCTGTAAAAACTACATGCCGGTTCGATAAACATGTTAACAGATATCCAGCTACATATTATTGTTTATTATTATTTTTCTGTTTATTTATTGTGACTGCCTGGCAGGAACTATCCCCCTGTAATTTATAGTTGTGCTGGATTGCATTACAGTGTGCACACAACCTGACGGGAAGCGCGGACAAGCTATTTTGAGCTAATAAAATTATGGGGGGAATAATTAAATTAGATATGGAATTTAGTCGTATCTTTATTCGAAAACCCTGTTTGCTGAAAATTAAACTCCTCACCGCAAGCAGAAACAATTTAAATTTCTGAACCGTATCGACTGGAAATAACTATTTCGGCGATACAGACTTTCTGCGACGCGCTACACCTGCCAGACAGATCAACCCGGTACCAAAAAGTATTACCGCTGTTGGAATCGGTACGGCCGAGACGCTGATATCATACCCGCCACCAGTTAAACTGCTTGTTTGTCCCGCGAGAGTAAACATGTAATCACCACCGGACGAGAGTGAGCCATACCACCCACCCAGTGCAGACGTATTCGATATTAACTGAACAAAATTTGGTGTGCCGTCAAGCTTCATTCCGTCAAGCTTAAAAAGCGTACCGCCTAATGATGAGAGGTTTATGATGGCATCGATAGCAAAATTTACAGGCGATGTTGTAACGATATCAAAAGTATAATCACCGGTAAAGTTGGTATTGCCAAACAAGTTTTGCTCAGACAAGGTTTGCTGATACGTTAATTGGATGACAGTTGGCGACGACCCCAGATCGCCGATATGAATCGTACCCAGATCCAGCACGTGCGTGGCTGCATGTGATGGAAGCGATACACTGACTAATGCCAGCATAATGATGATCGTTCTTGATTTTACTACACCCATTTCCCTGGTCTCCCCCGATTACTGCATTAACTTAATTATTCTATCCTTTCAAATTACACCAGGACATGTTTACCTGGTTATTGTTATGCATCCCCGTCATCTGTACTGATGAAATTTAACTATACTGAAATTTGCAAACACTTCAGATATACCAATTAATATAGAGCAAGAAACGTTCCACATGTAGATGTCGTTAATCCAGTCAAATAATATCTATCTGTTTTTATTGTGTTTTTTATGGCGTTTTGCATGATGATTAATATTTTTTTCAATCTTTGCAACATATGAGAAAACTTGTTTTTGTAAGAATATCCGACATCATTCAAGGCTACTGTAAACACATGTAATTTTTATTACACACGTACTGCAAAATTGCTTTTTTTGTAATGTCGAACTGAATTTTTTGCCTTATTTAAGTGCATGTAGCGCAAAGTTTGACGTGAATGTTTTTTTATTGTTGTTTTTGATGGGCTTTTTCTACCAGGGATGTCGTGGGCATATGCACCATTATGGTGTTTCAACATAACAGATTATACTTTCAATCCAGATTTTATTTGCAATTTCCGGTCGAAAATAGTCGTTTTTGTTAGTTGTTATTTAATATTGAGTGTAAAACAATCCGACATCCCCAAATGGGGGATAAAACAGGCCATTCGGGCAACTTCTGCAACACGACACCTTGCCTACAGGTCTGAAACCGGTACTTCCACTGTTCGCTCGGCACCAAGAATATTCAGCAATAAAATAGCCCTGTCCTGACCGTTTTTTTCCTGAAAGATGGCATCCAGTCCCTCCATCGGCCCACCCTCAATGCGGATCTGCTGTCCTGCTTTGAATTCTGCTTGCTGGTTGTCGATCACATCATCTTCATCTGAACGAAGTTGTATAGCAGAAATGATTCCATCTGACACCGGTTTGATTTGCGAGCCAAAGGTAACCAGACCATAGACACCACGTGTCGAGCGGATAGGCCCTGTATTGGTACTTTCCATATCCAGATTGATAAACAGATACCCCGGGAACAAGGCCTCGATGCACGATTGTCTTTTGCCACGCCTTCGCTGCATTTGCTTGAGCCTGGGGTAATAACATCGGTAACCCTGCCGCTGCAGGTTTTCAAGGGCTACCTGCTCCTTTCGAGGTTTGGTTCGAATGACATACCATTTTTCCATTTTCCGGTTATCCGTTACGTTAAATTAGGGTCAGACTCGATATAATTCATGCCTGCCTGGGCCTCCCCTTTGGCAAGGGTGCTGAACGTCTGCCCGCCAGCCTTTCCATTTTTTTCTTAAAACGATCCGGCCCCAATACCCAGGCCTTGTTTGTTGCCTCTCGAATATCCTCGATAGCTCGTAAAGGCAGATGATTCCGGAATAGTGCGCGATAGGCCTTTTCTCTCTCCGCGATATCATTGCCAAGCCGTCGATAGACGATATGTGGTTTTATCCATTCACCAGGCTCACTCAATGCATTTATGCGATGACTGGACCAGCGATACTCTTTTGGGTGCGACACCATATTGGCTCTTACTGGATTTAATTCAATATAGCGCATGCAGATCAGTAAGTACTGCTCACTATCAATGAGTGTAGACTTGTATCGACCTTCCCACAGCGTTCCCGTGCGATCGTATCTGTAGTTAAAATATTGCACATACCGCCGTCCAATTGATTGCATCACCTTGCCTGTACTGCTCTCTTGCTGGGGAGAAGCCAGTAGATGGACATGGTTAGTCATTAACACATAGGCATGTACATGAAGCTCATGATTTTTTACTGCTTCCTGAAGGCATTTCAAGTAGAACAAATAGTCTTGTTTATCTACAAAAATCGGTTCCCGGTTATTGCCCCGCTGGATAATGTGTTGCGGCTGGTTTTTTACATATATACGGGGAAGTCTTGCCATGTCCTGTTATTCCGATCTATTCCGGTGAAACAGCAGGCTATCATCCCTGCTCAATTATGTCGAGTCTGACCCTATTTATTCTATTTATTCTGCTATTTATTCTGGACCCTATTTATTCTGCTATTTATTTTGTGGGAACAGTGAACGATTTCTCCTCTCGCTGTCATATAATACAGAGGGCTATTTGTTTTTCATTACAGCAGGCGTCCTTGTATTATAATATTTATCGGTGAATTATGAAAAATCAGATATCAAAAAAACCACTGTACAAACCTGCTGCTATCGGTTTTGGATTCATTATTTTGTCCATACTCGCCGCGATGGCCGGGCCATTAGGCAGCCGCATTGGCTGGTGGAACTTCACTACAGCCGTCATTATTCTTAAATGGGCCGCTTATGGGGGCATGGCTGCCGCCGTTTTATGTTTATCCGGATTGTTGATGGCGCGCCCCGGTGGCAAACGTCGTGGTTTTGTTTTCAGCTTGCTGGGCCTGGTTATTATCATACCAATGGTCTTGTTATTGCAGTCGTGGAAAGAGGCCAAGGAGACCTTGCCGCCGATTGAGGATATCACCACCAACACCGAAGACCCACCCACATTCTGGGATGCTCCAAATTCACGTGTGTATGGCGGTATCGGCATAGCCGCCTGGCAGGAAGAGGCCTATCCGGATATTAAACCCCTGATCCTGCCTGTCCCTGCAAGTAAGGCCTTTGACCTGGCAGTTGATATTATTCATGACAAAGGCTGGCAATTATATAAACCCAATCGGGATGAACTGCATGTCGAGGCAACCGACAAAACTTTCTGGTTTGGCTTTAGTGACGATGTTGTTATTCATATCACCGCAACAAAAGACGGCAATAGCCGGATCGACATGCGTTCTACATCACGTTTTGGTGGTGGTGGGGATGGTGGCACCAATGCAAACAGGATACGTTCATTTTTCAAGGCCCTGAAAAAACGTGTCCGGAATGGATAAGGCAAGTGACTTGTCTATGTTGGTAGACGCCAGTATAACTTTACCCATTATACTGGCGAAACCAGACAGGGACAGGCACCAGGACTAAATTAACATGCAGTAAGAAAAAACAGTTATATCATACCACTTTCCTTGCTAGCCAGATAACATGCCGTGCCCCCTTCCTGCCATGTGCATGAACACGTACCTCATTCACCTCGAAGCCCACTTTTCGCAGCCGTTGTAAAAAATTTCTGTCCGGGCCGGCTGACCACACTGCCAGTACACCTTGCAGACGCAGTGCTGTATATGCCACATTCAAGCCGTCAATGCTGTAGAGCCAATCGTTATTCTTACGCGTGAGCCCCGCAGGGCCGTTATCCACGTCCAGTAAAATCGCATCATAAGCTTGCTGTTCCGACTTTAGAATACGGGCAACATCCCCTTCATGCACGACCACCCGTGGATCTTCAAGTGGACGGCCGGCACGCTCTCCAAGTGGTCCCCTGTTCCACTCCACCACTGCCGGTACCAATTCAGCCACTACCACCTGCGCCTGATTACCGACTAACCGCAGCGCCGCCGCCAGGGTAAAACCCATACCCAGACCGCCGATGAGCAGTCGTGGATTCAGGCAATCCACCAGCCTGTTACAGGTATGATCGGCCAGTGCATCTTCGGAGCCATGGACGCGGCTGTTCATCAGCTCGCCACGGCCCTCGATTTTGATCGAGAATTCCTGACCGACCTGATACAGGAGCAGCTCACCCCCGTTACCGGGCACCTGAGCGCTATCAAGCAATACCCAGGGTGTCATTAATTACCCGATTTGTTGGTGACCCTGCCGCGCAAATATGACTCCCTGAAAAAACCGGCTAGAGCGTATTGTATATTCATTTGTTTTTCTCCATCATGGATTTGAGACCGGCAAACGGGTTATACGTGGCAGTGGTGCATTTGTCGCTGTCGGTGGCGTGATTGCCCTGCTGCGCCTCCAGTTGTCGCTGGTGTTCATTATCATGGCAGTAAAGACATAACAATTCCCAGTTGCTGCCATCGTCCGGATTATTATCGTGATCATGATCACGGTGATGCACGGTCAACTCCTGCAGATTCCTGCGGTTAAATTCACGCGTACAACGACCGCAAATATGCGGATACATCTTCAGTGCCCGTTCGCGATAACCCTGATCGCGCAAATCGCGGGCGCGACGTGCATCGGCCACCACCTTATCCAGCTTGTCATTACCTGACTTCACCATACAGACCTCCACACCGTTGTTTTTTCAAAGCCACCAGTCGTTCCGGATAAAATACTACCCTGTTTTCTCAACCTTATAAATCACCGCCAATGTATGACTTTCTCCTGCCTTTATTCTAATGACATCCTCTGCCACATTTGCAGATTCAACACATAACATGCCGAGGTAGCCAGCTTTATCCATGTCGCCCATTTTTTCAGCAACATCCTTCCACGGGTTCCAGACAACCGTTGATTGACTGCCCCGTTTTTTGATGATTATTTTTCTTTTTTTATTCTCTATGATGGCATCATCGGATGTATTCAAATACACACGGTCCACTTCCGCATCGATGACAATGGCCCCGACTTGTGTTTTACGTTTATAATTATCCGTTTTATCGAGATAATCCTTGCCTTCCAGTCCAGACACGGTGGTGCCGGTAATATCGTCAACATTAAAATAGCTATGCAATGCCTGCCCGATGGTGATGGATTGGCGGCTATTGTTAATGGTGGTGAGTTCCAGCCTTAAGGTTTTGGCAATTGTAATACGGTATTCGACTACCGTTGCCAACGGCCACATGCGTTGACACTGTTCGTCAAGCAGATTGACCTCCAGCCTGAAATTAATTTGTGTTTCACCTGTCGATAATTGCTGTGTAGCCGTGACCTGCCACGACACAGTACGGGCAATACCATGTGCGGGAAAGGATGCTTTGTTTTGATGTGTGCCAAACCAGGGCCAGCAGACAGGGATACCCCCACGTATTGCCTTGCCGGGTGCAAACGTAGCATCTTCAGATAACCAGATGACCCCGTCTTCGCCCACAGGTGTCCAGTCAAGAAGATGTGCACCTTGCAAGCTGATAGTAGCTTTCGCCTGTTTATTGTTGATTTCAATGAACGGTATGCCGCCCTGACCTGCCCTGAAAAAAAGGGTATTGCCTCCATTCCGAAATGAAAAGTTTTTATTCAGTTGTTCTATAGCGAGTGACATCATACTTCCAGTGTAGTGTTATAAAAGAAAAAAAAGGGGCAGTGGAAGACGTCCCTCATTCTGAAAAATCATGAATCACCCCGCTGTGTGGTAACATTGCATACATAATATTATAGATTAACTATACATCATAACATAATGAATAATATATATTATTATTCCTTTGTCGATGGGCCGGTTTTTCCGGCAACAGACATTTAAATTTGCACACGGGTCTGTGCCCGCCATATAACTGTTTTGCTTTATTTCTGTTGATCTCTATCAATGTATAATATGATTGGCTCAGGTATTCTTGAGTATATTGCAGTGGTATTTTTAGCAACAACGATGGAGAAAGTATAGTGACGAGCATTTTTGATCATATGTCCAGTGACCACAAGCGTTGTGACGGTTTTTTTCTGGATGCAGAGAAGGCGGCCTCAAAAGATGACTGGCCAGCCACACAGCAGGCCTATCAGGAGTTTTATCCGTCTATGGAACTGCATTTTACGATGGAAGAAAAGGTGTTGTTCCCGGCCTTTGAACAGGCCCAGGGCAATGATATGGGGCCAACCCAGGTGATGCGCCACGAACATGAGCAGATGCGCGGTTTGATGCGTTCCATGCAGAAAGCCCTGGATGCAGAAGACAAGGATACATTTCTGGGTGAAGCAGAAACCCTGTTGATGTTTATGCAACAACACAATGCCAAGGAGGAAATGATGCTTTATCCGATGGCGGATCAATTGCTGGCAGATAAAAGCAATCAGGTCATATCAGAAATGCAGACGTTAGCGGAGGAATAAATGGCAAGGGAATACCTGCTGGATGCGGTGGACATGGAGCCCCCTGAACCCCTGGTGCGTGCAATGGAGTTGGCAGAGAAACTGGGTAAGGGAGATTATCTCAGGATGAGGCATCGCCGTGAACCCTGTTTGTTATATGACAACCTGAAACAGCAAGGCTTTTCATTTATTACCTGTACCGGCAGTGATGTTGCGTACGATGTGTTTATCTGGCATGAAGGCGATGCCGGGGCACAATCTTCAGTTCTGACCCGGGCCGACACACTGGTTATAAAGCTTTCCAGTGTGAAACCCTCTTACCCATGAAGGCTGCCGCACTTTCGCTGGCACAGACGCCGCCGCTTTCTGTTCCATATAGATTTTTTCTTACCGCGCCTCTTTTTGCAGTGGCGTGCGGGGTAACCTTGTTCTGGGCCGGGCCGGATGTACTTTCCAGTCGCTGGCACCCGGCACTTCTGGCCGCAACACATCTTCTTACCCTGGGTTTTCTGACCATGGTCATGGCAGGCGCATTACAACAGTTAACGCCGGTACTGATGGGGGTACAGATTTCATATCCGCTATCATTCAGCACCGTCATTCATTTATTGCTTGTCGCCGGGACGCTGGCACTGACGGCTGGCTGGTTGTGGCAGAAAACGGCTTTATTTACCCTGGCGGGTGTGTTGCTCGGGCTGGCGCTTACGGGTTTTATACTGGTATTACTGGTCACCTTGCGTAAGGCACGTTCCGGGCATACAACCGTGCGTTCAACAACGGTTGCCCTGCTGGCCTTTGCTGTAACGGTGGTGTTGGGCGTGTATCTGGCGCTGGGTTATAGCTGGAACGGGCTCGAAAGATTGCCGGGCATGACCGACCAGCACATGACCTGGGGCCTGGTCGGCTGGGTGAGCCTGTTGATAATGGGTGTGGCCTATCAGGTGATACCAATGTTTCAGATTACCCCTGATTATCCCGGGCCGATGATGCGATGGCTTGCCATACTGATGTTTCTATTATTATCGTGCTGGAGTCTGGTACAGATCTTTTTCCCTCAGACAATCTGGCTGTCGCATCTTGCCGGGGGTCTGCTGGCATCCGGGCTGGTGTTTTTTTTACTGGTCAGCATGAATCTTTTGTCGCGCAGGCGCAGGTATATACCTGACGTAACATTGAATTTCTGGCGTGTGTCCCTGAGTAGTCTTCTGCTGGTGGTAATCGCCTGGGGTTTATCGCTCACGGGCACACACGACCAGCTGGAGATATTTTTCGGGGTATTGATGATTACAGGTTTTTCCATGTCAGCGATAAGCGGCATGTTATACAAGATCGCTCCTTTTTTGATATGGCTGCATTTGAATAATTATATTCAGGGGAGAGGTCATACAAGGGGAAATATTCCCAATATGAAACAGGTGATACCCGAACGTCATGCTCGCTTGCATTTCAGGGCACATTGCCTGATGTTGTTACTGTTCATTCTGGCGGTGTTCTGGCCTGATTATTTTTTACGGCCGGCGGCGCTGCTGTTAATTATTACAGCGGGGATACTGTGGAATAATCTTTACTCCGGATTTCGTTTATATAAACATATCATCAGAAATCAGGAAGCCTGAATTTTTCTGAACAATGATTGCAATTTACCCCGTTGAACCTGCCTTCTCACAGAACCGGAAAGATAACAGGAATGCTTGATACATCATTATTGCTGTGCCGCTTCCCTTTAACAAATCCAAGTCGATACGAAAACGGCAAGTACGTTTTGAGCTAAACAGAACAATCCGGATATGAAACCGGTATGGCCAGATCAGGACGCGCAAAACATGCCCTCCATGGCGGCTCGGCTGCCGCGTCCGTGCGGCAGACGGTCTTTATTTGGCCATACCGGTTTCATATCCTCACATTTATATACACTTCATGAGGTTACCGGGACAGCCGTAATACATCATGAAAAGCAGTCTTGTTAAACAATAAAATATTTTTATCATTCTGCCCTGCCTATTAAATTTTATAATACTGAAGCTGCCTTGACCGTAGTCATTGAAATTATCTGGCCAGTAAACTATATTTATATTGTTAAAGGGAGTTGTAATTGCCTCTCTTTGACAGGCGACATTTGGAACCATTGTTGATCGTTCCGATGCACTTTTGTTAAAGCCGTAACAAAGGAGGTGTATCATGACTACACAAACCCCACGCAAACATACAGAGCATGAAAACATTGTTCCGTTCCGACCCATGGGTGTGCTCGAAGAAATGGAGCAACTGTTTGAAAATTTTATTCCCCGAGGATGGATGCGTCCGTTCAGCGCCGGGTCATCCGTGCTTGCAGAGGGTTTGCCACACGTTGATGTCATTGATCAGGATGCAACTATTCTGGTACGTGCGGCATTACCGGGTGTAAAAAAAGGTGATCTGGACGTATCAAGCACTGATCATACCGTCACCATCCATGGCAAAACCCGCGAGGAAACCAGGGACAAGAAAGGTGAATATTACAGACACGAAATCAGCACAGGTAATTTCCTGCGTACCGTGTCACTGCCTGCTGCTGTAGATGAATCCAGAATCAAGGCAAAATTCAAGGATGGTCTGCTGGAAGTCACCTTACCCAAACTTGAAAGCGCCAAACGACACGCTATAAAAGTAGAGGGTGAGTAATATTTACCGGGTATTACCCATAGCCCGGCGTAAAGCCGGGCTATTTTTTTACTGATCTGGACATGACCTGACAGTGCTTGCCCGTTTTATTATCCGCGACTGTTTATGCAATATACCCGTCGCCTGTGTGGATAGCGGGGACGCAGAGTTAAATGTTGTATAAATATAATCACTGTTGCCCCGTTAACGTTATGGGGCACATAACAATGTGAGGACATGGAACCGGTAAGCCTGATCAAGACCGTCTGCCGCGTGGTAGAAATGCGGGGGCGGCCGGATCAGTTCAGTTTTTCTCTTACCTCATTTGCCCATAATGAACTCAGGCTGGCTTATGATAAATCCATTATTGTGATCACCTTGTAAAGAAAAAAAGAATTTAGGTTCGTTTGCGGCATCAAAGACTTTTTTGCCCAGTTTAAACGGGATAATTTCATCATCCGGGCTGTGAATAACAAGTAACGGGCTATTTATTTTTTTAATCAGTTCCCCGCTATTGAAGCTATACCTGAAGATGAGTACACGGGAAAGCAAGGGAAATATTGATTGCCCCATATCACGTGCCGAACTAAAGGTTGACTCGATAATCAATGCCCCCGGTTTTACCTTTGATGCCAGATTGATTGCGATGGCCCCGCCCAGTGACCGCCCGAAGATAATAATTTTTGTTTTATCAAATCCTTTTTTTATTAAATAATCCCAGGCAATTTGAGCATCAAGGTAAAGACCTTTTTCATCGGGACTTCCCTCACTAATGCCATAACCCCTGTAGTCTATAATAAAAACGTTCAATCCAAGCCTGTTAAATATCTCGACAGACTCTTTTCGGTGTGAAATGTTTCCGCCATTTCCATGCAAGAACAGCAATGCCTTGTCAGAATTTTTTTCAGGGATAAACCATCCATTAATTGTTACTCCATCTGCTGTCTTTATAAACACATCATCGTATTGCAGGCCCCAGTCATCCGGATTTTCCGACAGGTCCCTGGCCGGAAAAAATACCATGGCTGGCTGGCGTAAATACATAAACCCGTTGACTGCCATGTAGATAATAATGATTATGGCTACATAGCCCTGCACTTTTTTAGCCATTTCCCGGTCCGATCTTTCTGCATGATTCGATCTGACTTATTAGTTTATTAATATCAAATGGCCTTTCGGTATCAATTGTAATAATCCCGGCCTGTTCATCCTGCTCCAGCGGGTGCCAGTTCCTGATCTGGTCCTCAAGGATATCCAGATCAGCATCGGATACGTCCTGTTTCCTGTCTCGTATCCTTTGTCGCAAGGTATTATTTGAGGCGATGAACTCAAGAATAATGCAGCGGGTCTTTTTCCCGGTGGCCAGTTGCCTGAAGAGATTGCGTTGTTCAATTTCCGGGAAGGCCGCATCGATGATAACCGGAAAGCCGGAATCAAGTATATTGCCTGCCAGTGCAACCAGCCTGAGATAAGTGCTATTTGTCGCTTCCGGTGTATATATTCCCTGCCCCGTTTTTGCGTACGAGTTTTCGCCCGGCATGATGTTATACAGTCTTTTGCGTTCCACGTCTGAACGAATCCGGATTGCAGCAAGTTTCTCCAGTAGCGGTTGGGTCAACGTGCTTTTGCCGCTTGCCGACATACCGCAGGTTATTATGATATAAGGGGTGCCCCGTTTTGTATAGGTCAGCGCAAGTCGAAGATAGCCATGAAATTCCCTGCTGGCCTTTTCTGTGTCCTCCACGGACAAGCCGGGTTGATGTGCGCGGATGGCATCCACCTTGGCCCTTACCATCGCCCGGTAAACGAGATAAAAACGTAACACGCTGATCCCTTCATAATCACCCGTTAATTCCAGGTAACGGTTCAGGAACCGATATGCCATTGATGGCTGATCCCGATCTTGCAGGTCCATCACCAGAAAAGCGACCTCACTGAGTACATCGATCCAGCGGAAGTTCTGGTTGAATTCAAGGCAATCAAAAACCAGTGGCTTGTCTTTATACCAGGCAAGATTTCGTAAATGTAAATCACCATGACACTCACGTATGAACCCTGTTAATTTACGTTGAATAAAATAACCCTGCAGTTCTCTGAATGAATGTTCGCTCCATTGTTTCAGTTCTGAAAGTAATTTGAGATGTTTGTTATCTGTCACTCTTTCACGAATCTGGACAAAGTTCTCTTCAATCGGCTGGCGTACATGCTCGGGATCACCATAGTGGGTGTTATCTCCGGCTGTATCGACCTGCTGATGAAAGGCAGCTATCAGATTTGCTATCGCATCAATCATGTTTGGTTGAAGTTCGTTTCTTGCCAGCACATGATCAAGTTGCATTTGCTGCGAAAATTGTGCCATTTTGACGGCATATTCGATGACATTGCCCGGGCCCGTTAGAGACGGGGCTTCAGGTGTCCCGACTATCGCCACGACATCCAGATAAATGTTCGGTGCCAGACGGCGGTTCAGGCGCAACTCTTCCTCACAGTAGTACTTTCTTTTTTGCAGTGATGAAAAGTCCAGAAAACCGAAATCGACCGGTTTTTTTACCTTGTAGGCAAAATCGCCTGTTAATATCACCCAGGAGATATGCGTTTCGATCAACTGGCAGGAGCTGACCGGGTGGTCATAGAATGCCGGATTTAACAGGGCATTGATGAGTGGCGTGTTTTGTTCGCTAGCAGTATTCATGACTGGACACTTCTCACCTGGATAGTTATAACACAGGAATAAATGTTGTTGATTTCTCTGTTTATAATCACTGTTGTGCCGTTAACCCATGACGAATGTGGCTGAAATGTAAGCGGCAAGTGTGTTTCGGGCCAACCCGCAATCCGGACATG
>VAPH01006462.1_pt1 | contig 18509 bp, 17 predicted proteins | sample 3393861 | NCBI WGS metagenome assembly VAPH01 (sample SAMN08290439, study PRJNA428436) | hydrothermal vent metagenome | isolation source: Deep-sea hydrothermal vent chimney | place: Atlantic Ocean: South-mid Altantic Ridge | reverse complement strand
TGGATGGCAGGAGGACAAGGCTTGTTGCAACCCCTGTTGAGACCGGCAGCATCCTGAGGGAGCACCTCTTTGATGTAATCAGTCCTGCTATCATCACCTCGGCAACCCTCTCTGTGAGGGGGTCTTTCTCCTATATCTCCGAAAGGCTCGGACTTGAGGGGACTGAGACGTTATCCCTGTCATCCCCGTTTAACTACAAAAAGAACGTCCTTCTCTACATCCCAGAAAATATTACCGACCCGCGGGCCGACAACTATATCCCGGGGATTACCGGGGAGATAGAAAGGATACTGGCTGTTACAGGTGGAAGGACCCTCGTGCTCTTTACGAGTTACGGCATGATTGAGCAGGTACTGAAAAGGATTACGCTCAGGGGGCTCAGGGTGCTGAGGCAGGGGGATACCGACAGCTACAGCCTGATCGAGGCATTCAAGGCCCTGGACAACACCGTACTCTTCGGGACTTACACGTTCTGGCAGGGCATAGACATACCGGGTAACGACCTTCAGTGCGTGGTGATCACAAAGCTCCCCTTTGCAGTACCCACAGACCCTGTTGTAGAGGCGCGGATGGAGGCAATCTCTGCAAGGGGCGAAGACCCCTTCCATAAATACCAGGTGCCGCAGGCTATTATCACATTCAAGCAGGGTTTTGGCAGGCTTGTCCGGACAGCCACGGACAAGGGGATTGTGGCGGTGCTGGATACCAGGATAAAAAGGAAGGCATATGGCAGGGCCTTCCTTGAATCTATCCCTGATGTAGAGATCACGGCGGATATAGAGGCGCTAAGGGATAAACTGAGTCATCAATGGTGACCGCTATCCCCAGGCCTCCAAGTTCTCCTTCTGTTTTTCCGTCAAGGGGGTGGAGGGGAGTTTTTGCGGTTTTAATGCTGAAAATGTTAGAGTTTTATGATAAAGTCTGACATCAGGGATGTATATTTTATTAACCGAAAACATACTGCACTTTGTGCAGTGCTCATCTAAGTTGCCTGACCTGGTTAAAAGATTCCTGTCTTGAAGGTGCCTGCTATAAATAAATACATACACGATATCAAGGAAGAGTGCGGGGTATTTGGTGTATACGGCCATCCCGAGGCAGCCAACCTTGCATATCTTGGCCTCTATGCCCTTCAGCACAGGGGCCAGGAAGGCGCAGGTATCTGTTCCTCTGACGGGAAACAGCTCCATATCGAAAAATCCATGGGGCTTATTGCAGATATTTTTACTGAAAAGAGGTTAAAAAGACTTCCCGGATATATTGCCATCGGCCATAACCGCTACTCTACGGCAGGGAGCAGTTCCTTAAAAAATGTTCAGCCCATAGTTGCCAACTTCTCTCTCGGCACCATAGCAATCGCTCACAATGGAAACCTTATCAATGCTGCTCAACTCAGAGGGAGGCTTGAAGAAGAGGGCGCGATATTTCAGTCTTCCTCGGATAGCGAGGTAGTTGTTCACTTGACAGCTCACAGCCGGGGGGACTCTTTTAAACAGAGGCTCATACAGGCCCTTCAGGTTGTCTCCGGTGCCTTCAGCCTGATCGTAATGAGAGAAAACGAGCTGATAGCCATACGGGATCCTTACGGAGTCAGGCCCCTGTCACTCGGGAAGTTTGATGGCGCCTATGTCGTTGCATCGGAAACATGCGCCCTTGATCTCATCGGCGCTGAATACATAAGGGATATAGAGCCCGGAGAGATGCTTGTTATCAACGAACATGGGCTTGATTCAATAAAGGCCCTTCACAGTCCCCGCAGGGCTCATTGTGTATTTGAATTCATATATTTTGCAAGACCGGACAGTTGCATTTTTGACGGCGTAAATGTAAACAGCATAAGAAAAAACCTTGGCAGGCAACTGGCAATGGAATCCCGTATAGATGCCGACCTCGTAATTCCTGTTCCGGACAGCGGCATGCCCGCCGCCATTGGGTATGCTGAGGAATCGGGAATACCGTTTGACCTCGGGCTTATCCGTAACCACTATGTGGGAAGGACTTTTATAGAGCCTAAAAAGACCATCAGACATTTCGGAGTAAAGATCAAGCTGAACCCCGTGAGGGAGATATTGAAAGGCAAGAGGGTGATAGTGGTGGACGATTCCATTGTCAGGGGTACGACAAGTAAAAAAATCGTCAAGATGCTGAGAGAGGTGGGAGGGGCCAGGGAGGTCCATATGAGAATAAGCTCTCCGGCCACTGTAGGGCCATGTTTTTACGGTATCGACACTCCCACGAGGAATGAATTGATTGCAGCCTCACATATGGTTGAGGAGATAAAAAAGTATATAACTTCCGACACCCTGTCCTATCTTTCGATTGAGGGACTCAGAAGCGTGATATCCAGCCCTGATGATTTTTGCTATGCCTGCTTTACCAATGAGTATCCGATCAGCTTTCCGGGAGAGCACCTTCAGCAGCTTGACCTCTTTGTAGGGGTATAGTTTAACCCGGCCGTTGCACCAACCTATTGATTGCCTCTATAGGGTTATTAAAAAAATAAAATACCGGAATCTTGACATTTTCCTGTAAGATTAGTAATATAACAGCACTTTTCAACACTGAAAGAAAACAAACAGACTATTGAAACGTGGTCTCAAAAGGAGGCAAAGGTGGAAGGCGGTTTTCTGATAAATATTCCCGGGGTCCCCTCATATGTAACATATGCCTGGCTTGCAATGGGCATACTCATCCTGATGGCAATCCTTGTCAAGAGCTCTATAAAACTCGTACCTTCGGGGTTTCAGAACTTTATTGAAGTGGTAATTGAGGCCATCTACAACCTTTGCGAGGAGACCATCGGGGAGCACTGGACAGAGACCTTCTTTCCCTTGATTGGAACCCTTGGCCTATACATCCTGGTCTGTAATTACATGGGCCTGATCCCGGGATTCGACTCCCCGACAGCCAATATAAACACTACGGCTTCATGCGCTATTCCGGTTTTTCTTGCCACACATTACTATGGAGTAAAGGTTCACGGGTTTAAATATATCAAGCATTTCCTCGGACCGATACGATCCATCTTTACACTGCCCCTGATGATAATGATGTTCTTTATTGAAGTTATCGGACATCTGGTAAGGCCCGTAACCCTATCCGTCAGGCTGTTCGGCAATATGATGGCAAAACACATCCTGCTTGCGGTACTTGCCGTATTAACCCCCATTGCAATACCTGTATTCATTCTCGTTCTGGGTACGATTGTTGGACTTGTACAGGCCTTTGTCTTTGTGTTGCTAAGTATCATGTATCTTGCCGGTGCCGTTGAAGAGGCACATTAATATTAGTCTTTATGAAAGGAGGAAGGACCGATGAAAAGACAAACTGCTGTGATTTTACTTGCTCTCGCCATAGTCTGTTTACTTGCACCGTTCGCTTTTGCAGAAGAGGCTGCTGCAGCAACCGCTGCAGCCGGCTCTAATGCCAAGGCCCTTGCCGTGCTGGGCGCTGCTATCGGTATAGGTCTCGCTGCCCTTGGAACCGGCATAGGACAGGGGATCGGTTTGAGTAAGGCATGTGAGGGTGTTGCAAGAAACCCCGGGGCATCAGGAAAAATTATGATAATACTCATCGTAGGTCTTGCCATGATTGAGTCATTGGCAATTTATGCCCTGCTGGTATCACTGGGTATTCTCATGAACCAGAACACCTTCTTCTAATTGTCCTGAGTTTCTCAAAAAGTTTATAATCATCACACGGAAAGGCGGGATATTTATCCCGCCTTTCCGTTTTTCAGCGGTTATTGCCAATCCCCGGGTCTTGCAAAGTACAGACAAATACAAAGAGTTTTGTAAAAACCGGATTACCGTATGTCGGAAGACAGGAGTGATTTAACTATGGGGTTAGAGATAAACGAGATAGTAGTCGGACCGCTTGAGGTAAATTGTTATATAGTCTATGACACGGAAAACAGGGAAGCGATTGTTGTTGACCCCGGCGATGAACCCGACAGGATTCTGGATATAATAACAGCCGACAACCTGAAGGTAAGGTATATCATCTGTACACATACACATTTTGATCATGTCGGAGCCATACCTGAACTCAAGGAAAAGACCGCAGCACAGATAGTTATTCATGAAAAAGAGGCTGAAATCTACGAGGCGGCACGGGATATGGGTGCTTTTTGGGGATATGACGTAGACCCCTTACCCCCTCCGGATATCTTTGTATCGGAAGGGGATGAGATCAAGACGGAGAATCTTGTATTCAAGGTAATACATACACCGGGGCATAGCCCCGGAGGGATATGCCTCTATGGCAATGGAATCGTTATAACCGGCGATACACTCTTTGCCGGTTCCGTAGGAAGAACGGATTTCCCCGGTGGAGACATGAACCTGCTCAAAGAGTCTTTTAAACGTCTCCTGACCCTGCCGGAAGATACTGTGGTTCTGCCTGGTCATGGTCCGCGCTCAACAATAGGCAGAGAAAAGAGAGAGAACTTTTTTATTAACGAAGTCTAAAAATAATCCCCTTTCGTAATGGCGGTCTCGCTTTTTGTAACAATGGCAGCTGCGCTTTTCAGTCTCGTACTTATCACCTGAATCTTCCCTATAGGCCTGTTTGGCTTTTCATCCGAGATGAGTGTAAAAACACTTCCCGGGACAACTCCATCAACTGAACCACGATCAATATACACAATATCGTAATTGCCACTGAGAATTCTCAGGTCTCTGGAAGCAACAACCGTTCCGCTCACAGCCGGAGACTTTCCTTTAACAAGAGGAAAAGATTCAACGGGATAGTAATTATCGATAGGGTCTCCTGTCTGAATTTCTGTAAAGGACTTGATCACTTTTGCCTTGGTGTATCCGGCCTCCCGACCTGTTACCTCGACAACCCCGGTTACTTCGATCAGCTTACCAAGGACTTTGCCTGTTGAAGGGTGCTTTATCACTCCCAGGGAGCGTACGGTATAAAACTTCCTTCCCTTTTCCGGCACGGCATTATTATATAGTTTTATATATGCAAAATCATCCTTTCCCATAATAGTCCGTCCATCCGGAGTTGAAACAATCTTTCCCACCCGTGGGGTTTCCTTATCAATATAGCCGATTGCAGCGAGCATGTCCGCCTTAACCACAAAAGGCTTTCGTGGCAGAATCGTAATGGCCCTTTCCTCAGGCACAGGTCTTTTCTTCCTGACTTCTTTTTCTTCAGGAAGCTTGATGTTGATCTGTTTCTGTAACATGTATCGCGGGAGCCTCAGCCGCTGTCCGGGAAAGATAAGGTCGGGGTTTTTTACATTTGGATTCTCCTTCCAGACATTCGGCCACTGGAACGGGTCGGAGAGCTTACCTCCTGTAATATCCCATAGGGTATCACCCTTTTTAACCGTGTACTCCACATAGTCGGTCTCTGCGGCCATAATGCGTAAAGGCATAAGCAGTGAAAGTGATATAATCAGTAAAATAAAAATTGCTCTCATAACAAATCTCCTTTCACAAAATTAGTTCTTATATAACAATAACCAACTTTATCAAAAGTGTCAACAGTTTTTTATATCGGGCCTGATTAAGAGCTTCCGTTGTCAGTATTACCCGGTAGCTGATATAATCCCTATTATACATGCCTGTTATAATAAAATGCCACTTGACAGGCTTGTCAACTTCCGGTTGTTTATATATTTATTATGGTAAAATACATTTTATTATAATGGAAAAGTATTTATTGAAAAAAGGGGCCGGCAATGTCTAATAACAAACGTGTAATTATAGTTGACGATGAACCGGATATCATTGACCTTGTAGTATACAATCTCAAGAAAGAGGGGTTCGTCACAGACAGCGCCCGTAGTGGAACAGCGGCGTTAAAGAAGATTCGGGAGGGGAAATTCGACATTGTCATCCTTGACCTGATGCTTCCGGAGATGGACGGCCTGGAGTTGTGCAGGATTCTAAAGAAAGATCCCGCCCTGTCGGATATGCCCATCATAATGTTGACTGCAAAGGGAGAAGAGATCGACAGGATTTTAGGGCTTGAGCTTGGGGCCGATGACTATATTACAAAACCCTTCAGTCCGAGAGAGATGGTGGCCCGGGTAAATGCAGTACTTAGACGTTCAGGATTAAAAAGAAATGGAAACGGCAAGGGTTTACTGGAAATCGGCAACCTGGAGATCGACAGAGAGAAATACACTGTGAAAAAAAACAGCCTGCCCCTCTCCCTCAGCATCAGGGAGTTCAAGCTGCTTCTCTATCTTGCAGAGAGGCCCGGGAGGGTTTTTAGCCGGGATTCACTGCTTGATGCAGTATGGGGCGACGATGCCTATGTAGAGCCAAGGACTGTTGATGTGCATATAAGGAGACTGAGAGAACGGGTGGAAGACGACCCGTCAACTCCGGCATATATCCTCACAAGAAGAGGAGTTGGATACTATTTTGCCGAAGAGGTGTAGTCATATATAAGATATTGCATGAAATTATTCTCCCACTGGCACTCTTACTTATCCTTTATCTCCTGATAAAAGACCTCTACCTGAACAGAAAGATAAAGGAAGTCACCGATTTCATCCAGGAGCTATCGGAAGGAAATCTCAGGAAGCGGCTATTTCCCAAGAAGGGTGAAAAGTTTTCCGGGATTGTATTGGGTCTGAACAGGATAGCAGAGAGTTTCGAAGATAAGATACACGAAGCAAACGAACAGAAAAACAGGCTGGAGTCCACGCTGAAGAATCTCCCTGACGGCATTGTCCTTCTTGATAGCAACGGTGTGGTCAGGTTTGTTAATCCTGCCCTTGAAGCCCTGTTTAATGTTAAATCGTCAAAACTCAGGGGCAGGGGCTTGAACGAGGTAATAAGGGTGCCTGAACTGACCGAGTTGATCGAGATAATCAGGACGGACAGATCATTGAAGAAAGAGGCTTTTATTGAACCCATTGATAAACATCTCCTGATAAAGGCCATACCCTTTTTCGGCAATAGTATCACGGAGGATAAGGCGAATTTCCCAGCCGGAAGGGAATATACAGGGGCAATGATCGTTTTCAGGGATATTACCGAAGGAAAAAGGACGGACGAGACACGCAGGGATTTTGTTGCAAATGTCTCACATGAACTCAAGACCCCCATAACCGCCATACGGGGGTTTACAGAGACCCTGCTTGACGGTGCGATAGAAGACAGGAATGATGCAGTCAGGTTTCTTAATACCATAAAAGCTCACTCTGAAAGAATGGACCGTTTAATAGGAGACCTTATTAAACTCTCACGAATTGAATTTGGTGCAATGCCTCTTGAGACGAGGCCCCTCCAGCTTGAGCCCCTGATTGACGACGTCTTTAAAGGTTTTGAAACACTTTGCCGCGGAAAGGGGATTTCCCTTGAAAAGGATATGCAGAAGGGGTGCACAGGGATTGAGGCCGATCCCCACCGGCTGATACAGATACTTACAAACCTTATAGACAATGCTGTAAAGTTTACAGCATCAGGCCGTGTGACTGTAAAGGCTGAGAGACAGTCCCCGGGATACATAATCTCGGTTGAGGACACAGGCATAGGGATTCCAAGGAGGTATCTGTCAAGGCTTGGTGAGAGGTTTTTCAGGGTTGACCCTTCACGCTCAAGAGAGCTTGGAGGGACGGGGCTTGGCCTTGCAATTGTAAAACACCTTGTAAAGGCTCATGGCTGGGAGATGAAGATAGAGAGTGAGGAGGGTAAGGGAACGGCTGTCAGGATACTGTTGCCTGAGCAGGAACTCGTAGAGGAAGAGCTGAGCAACTGCTCAGCATGAAGAAGGGCCTCAGGTCCCGCCTGAAAAGCCTGAGGTTAACCCCGGCAGGCCATCTCCGAAAACGGAACAGGAAAAAGATGTGACAAGTTTTTTTATTTCACTTGAACCGCAATGGGGGCATATGGTATCCTTTTCTGTAGTTCCAATCCTCTGTATAAGTGTAAAAGTTTCTTTACATTTTAAGCATGTATATTCATATACCGGCATTTGAAAAAACCTCCTTGGTTTATAAGTTTAGATACTTTTAATCCTATAAGAATAGAGGACCTTTTGTCAATATCTAAAGAAGAGATATTACTTATAAGCTCGGACCCATCAACCACCGATATTGTAAAAACGACGTTCAGGCAGTCCGGCATTGATGTAAAGGTGAAAAAAGACATTGCCTCGGGGGTCAGGGTATCAAGGGATTCCCAGATTGTCTTAATTGATAGCCTACTATCTGATGGTGATTGCCTTGATTGCCTTCGGAGTCTCAATGACCTGAACACAGACCTCCTCTCCATAGTCATGATTGAACAGGACAAAAGGAGGGCAGGAATCGATGCCATGATGGATAGCGCCTTTTTCTATACCATAAAGCCTGTAGATTGTGACGAGCTCAGGACAGTAGTGGAGAGGGCATTTGAACTTAAAAAACTCAGGAAGGAAAGCAAAAGGCTCTATAACTGTACGGTTGAGGAGTTTTTGAGGTACAAACTCAAGGGCTACCTGTCCCAGATCCAGAAGGTGGGGGGTATCGCCCTTTATGATACGGTGATCTCAGAGGTTGAAAAGGCATTGTTGACACTCGCCATGGAAAAGACAGGGGGAAACCAGCTCCAGGCATCAAAACTCCTAGGACTCAACAGAAATACGGTAAGAAACAAGATAAACAAATATAAAATCAAGAAGTTCTGAACGTCTGAGACTGAAGAGTCACGAAATTCCTTTCGAGGGTATATCTCCATTTTCGTTTAAATTCAGTAAATTCCCCCCTTATAATGGAATCCCTCATCAGTCTGAAGAAGCTCATGTAAAAACTCAGGTTGTGTATGGTATTCAACCTCATGGAAAGTATCTCCCTTGACAGATACATGTGCCTGAGATATGCGCGGGAGAAATTCCGGCATGTATAACAGGAACACTCCGGGTCAAGTGGGGAAGGGTCCTCCTTAAACTCGGCCCTCTTGATGCTGATCCTCCCTGTTGAGGTAAATAGCGTTCCATTCCTTGCATTCCTTGTAGGCATCACACAATCAAAGATATCATAGCCGGCCTCTACAGCCTCAAGCACGTCAAGGAGGTTGCCAATACCCATAAGATACCTCGGCTTCACAGCAGGCATTACAGGGCCGGTAGCATGAATTATCTCATACATTAATTCCTTGGGCTCTCCGACACTCAGTCCCCCTGCAGCATAACCATCAAATCCTGTCCCGACTATCTCTTCAAGGCTTTTTAAGCGAAGGTCTCTGTAAGTGCTTCCCTGAAAAATGCCGAAAAGGGCCTGGGAAGAGCCCTCAGGATGAACAGACCTGCACCTCTTTGCCCACTCCGTGGTCAGTCTCAGGGAATTCAGGGCGTAATCATATGTACTCGGGTAGGGTGTGCATTCATCAAAGGCCATGATTATATCGGCTCCAAGCGCCTGCTGTATCTCCATCGCCTTCTCAGGGCCTATAAAATGAAGGGAACCGTCTATATGTGAACGGAACTCAACCCCGTCCGGGGTGATATTCCTCAGCCTGGAAAGGCTGTATACCTGAAACCCCCCGCTGTCTGTAAGTACAGGTCCCGGCCAGCTTATGAATCTCTGAACGCCGCCAAGTCTTCTTATGGTCTCATGTCCCGGCCTCAGGTAGAGGTGGTAGGTGTTACAAAGCATCACCTCTGCACCTGCACTCCCGAGCTCCTCAGGGGAGACGGACTTTACAGTGCCCAGGGTGCCGACAGGCATAAACTGGGGCGTGAGGACGAGCCCCCTCTCCGTCTCGATTATCCCTGCCCGTGAATTGCCGTCGGATGCAATGACACTGAATTTCATGGCATCCTATTATAAACTAAACGCACCTGCTTGCAGCGCGGTCGCCCGCTGCAATACTCAGGCAACCCCCGGAGTTACATAGTGTCATGTCAACCTTGTTATGTCGGAGGGTTGAATTGTCATTCCCGCAACGTCGGGAATCATATTCCTCTTTGATTCCGGACAAGCCGGAATGACAATTGAGAGTTGACGCGGCACTATGACTATTAACCCGGCAACTATTCAGAGAGACATATTCGTCAAAATCACCCACTTAAGAACTTGTTGTGTAAACTCTTGTTTTGTCACCCTGAACTTGTTTCAGGGTCTCATAAGTCATTGATTCTTAGAGATTCTGAAATAAATTCAGAATGACATATATCGTTTTCTTTCTGTTTGTGCAACAAACTTTTAACCAGCTAAAAACTCTGTATTTATTTGCCGGTTTAATATAAGGTTTATAACTTTAAACATTGCCCTTTTCTATCTCACTCTTTAGTTATAAATAATGTCTGTGTCGGATATGCAAACTCGATTCCGCGTTTTTCAAACTCTTCCTTGATCTGAAAATTAATCTCCTGCTGGATATCCATATACTTGTTGTAGTCACTGCTGAGAACATTATAGACTACCTCGAAGTTGAGACTGAAGTCTCCAAAAGAAGAGAAGTGAGCACGGTCAAATGCCGTAAGATCGATATTCTTTATAATTCCGGAAATAACCTTGGGTATCTCCTTCAAATCCTGCAGGCCCGTTTGATAGGTGACTCCCAGACTGAAAACCACGCGACGCTTATTCATCCTTTTATAGTTACGCACACGGGAGTTGGTAAGGTCTGTATTGGAAAAGATTACCTGTTCTCCGCTGAGACTCCGGATTCGGGTAGTTTTAATGCCCACATGCTCGATAGTTCCCAGGTAATCTCCAACAATAATAAAGTCACCTATCTTGAACGGTCGGTCGAACAGTATGGCAAAGTAACTGAAAAGGTCTCCTAAAACCGTCTGGGCTGCCAACGCAACTGCCACACCGCCAATCCCCAGTCCTGCAATTACAGTGGAAATCTTGAAGCCCAGGTTATCCAGGAGGAAAGTAATGGCAATTCCCCAGATAATTATGTTTATTACCGGAAGTAATCCCTTGATACTGTATTTCCTGGTTGTATCCCCTTCTTTTTTGAGCCATACGCTCTCTATCGTATAATTTACTATTGCCACCAGAAAACGGACACTGAAAATAGTGAAAAGGACTGCTATAACGATATCAAAGGCCTTGGTGAAAGCGGGACCCAGGGTCAGGGTGTGTATGGAGATATAAACTACCCCGAGATAGAAGACCGGAACCAGTTTGCTATCGATAATCCGGACAAGAAAATCATCCAGGGTGGTGGCAGTCTTGTCAGCCCAGACCTTAAGCCGTTTTATGATGATGTGCTTTAAGACCATGACTACAAGAACGCCGATAACAAGAATCGAAAGACTGATGAGATAATCCGATATGCTGTTGCTGAACAATGTCCGCTGCATGATACCATCGAGCATACTAACCCCTCCTGACATTCAGACTGTAAGGTTTATAAAAGCCGGGGTATCCATATATAAAACCCCGCGATAATATTTGAAGTAAATAATAACACTTAATCCCTTTTTTTAAGAAGTGGAGAGGGAACCCTCCACCAAGCTATTGATAACACACGGTGTTGTATTATTACAACTAATGCCTTTAATGTATGATATAATGCTTAATAAAATACTGTGCTGTCCCGGTCAGGCTTTGGGGGATACTATTATCTTTTTGGGGAGGAACTCATGATCTCACTTAATTTTGCAAATGTAATGGAAGAGGTTATAGGGGAAAAGGGTCTGTCTGAAAGAGAAGTTGAGGCCTTAAGAGGCAAGGGGCAGGAAGCCCTTGGGCAACTACTGCAGAGAAAGTGGCCGGAGCTGGCCTTCCTTGATCTCCCTGACGGAGATACGGAAAAGATAAAGGAAGTGGCACTCAGGATAAAGGACGACTCGGAGTTTTTTCTTTTACTCGGGATAGGGGGCTCAGCCCTCGGGCCAAAGGCCATCCTTGAGGCCCTCAGTCCATTCCATAACCTCCGAAAAACCCCTAAGGTCTTTATCTATGACAATGCCGACCCCAGAACCCTCTCAGGCATCCTCTCCATAGCAGACCTCAAAAAGACGACTGTAAACGTAATTACAAAATCCGGCAGCACTGCCGAGACCGCAGCCTCCTTTATGATCCTCTGGGAAGAGATGGAAAAGGTTCTCGGCAAAAAGATATCCGGAAGGTTTGTAGCTACTACCGACCCTGAAAAGGGCAACCTGAGGGAAATAGTAAAGCGCTACGGGCTGGAATCACTCCCCATTCCCCCGGGCGTTGGAGGCAGGTATTCGGTATTGAGTGCAGTGGGACTCCTGCTCGCTGAGGTTATCGGCGTAGATTCAAGAGCGCTCCTGAAAGGGGCAAGGGATATGAGAGAAAAGTGTCTGGATAAGGACATCTGGAAAAATCCAGCCCTCCTCCTGTCGTTCATCCTTTACCTCATGAAGACCGAAGCGGGAAGGAACATAGATGTTATCATCCCCTATGCCGATGGACTGAAGCCCTTTTCAGAATGGTTCTGTCAGCTATGGGCAGAGAGTCTCGGCAAGCTTGGCATGGGCCTGACTCCCTATCCCTCTGTCGGAACCACGGATCAGCACTCCCAGTTGCAGCTCTGGGTAGAGGGCCCCGAAGACAAGGTGGTTATTTTCGTCAGGATAGAAGATTATGGGGTGGATATAAAGACCCCGCACATATTTGAGGATATGGAGGGTCTTAATTACCTCTGTGGACACTCTCTTTCCGAACTCATAAAGGCTGAAGAGGAGTCTTCAGAGCTTGCACTGGCAAAGGCCGGAAGACCAAACCTGACCGTGAACATGCCTGCCATCGACGCCTACCACCTGGGGCAGCTTTTTATCTTCTTTGAGATTGTCACATCCCTCACAGGGTTCCTCCTTGGGGTTAACCCCTTTAATCAGCCGGGGGTTGAAGAGGGGAAAAACCTGGCCTACGGCATGATGGGCAAAAAAGGATTTGAGGAGAGGCGTAAAGAGGTTGAGTCGGCAAGGGAAAAAAAGCTCTGCTGGAGGGTCTGAGCAAAGGGTTTGGGTTATCCGTTGCTCTGGACGTGATGCAGAAGTTTTTAATTGTCACCCTGAATTTATTTCAGGGTCTCGTAGTTTAGGGGCTCTTAGTATAATGTGCAAGAGAAATACCGGATATTTACTTTCGACCCTGCTCGTCCTGTGGTTGATTACTTTTTCATGGACAACCTTTTCTTATGCTGCCGGCTCAGGTTGCGAGTATTTTTACGTCAAAAAGGTTATCGACGGAGACACGTTTGTCATCGAAAACAATGAGCGTGTAAGGCTTATCGGAATTGACACCCCCGAGACAGTTGATCAGCGGGTTGATGTAGCATGGTTCGGCAAAGAGGCATCCGGGAAACTGAAGGCCCTTATCAACGGGAAGAAGATATGTCTCAGGAGAGACCGGGACAGGACAATCAACAGGGGCAAGTACAACCGCCTTCTCCGTTATGCCTGGGTGGATGACACCTTTATCAACAAGGAACTCATACTGCAGGGCTATGCCTTTGCTTACACCAGATACCCCTTTCAGTATCTTAAAGCGTTCCGGAGATATGAGAGGGAGGCAAGGGAGAAGGGGACAGGATTATGGGATGAAAGAAGACACCTTGCCTGGGAACGGGAGTATAAGAAGAACCTCGAATTATCAAAGACTTGCGGTCAGGAGGGGACAATCTGTCCCGGGACTGCGAGAAAACAGACCGGTCAAATAAAAACAGTCCGGTTTTTTGTCAGAAAAGCCCATGATATCGGTGACAGAGTCTTTCTAAACAGTGAGAGGGATTTCAGGCATGAGAAGAACTTCACAGTCATGATAATGAAATCGCCCGGCTCAGCTTCCATTGACATTGTAAACGCCTTTCAGGGCAAGGCCGTTGATGTAAAAGGGAAGATAAAGCTGTATAACGGCAGAGCTGAAATCATAGTTTATGACCTGTCCCGGCTATCCATAGTGCAGCCCTGATTCTGTGTATAAATTACGGTCGTTTGTCATTACCGCAGGAGAAGCGGGTCTTTGAGCCCAGCCTCCGAAAATCCCTTTTCCCTGAATTTGCAGCTGTCACATCTCAGGCACGGTCTGCCCTCAGGTGCAGGGTCATAGCAGCTCCAGGTAAGGCCGTAATCAACCCCGAGCTCCATACCCCTCATGATTATCTCCCCTTTTGTCAGATACAACAGCGGGGCCAGGATACGGAATTTTGTTTTACCCTCGACAGAGGCCTTTGTTGCAAGGTTTGCCATCCCCTCAAAGGCCTGGAGATATTCAGGTCTGCAGTCAGGATACCCGCTGTAATCCACGGCATTGGCACCAATAAAAATATCCCCTGCCTCAAGCACCTCCGCCCAGCCAAGGGCAAAGGATAGGAAGATGGTGTTCCGGGCCGGGACATAGGTGATGGGGATTGATGATTGATTGATCTCCAACTTCCGACCTTCAGTCTCAGCCTTGTGCTTCGGCACATCGATCTCACCAGTCAGGGCCGAGCCCCCTATCTCCCGGAGGTCAAAACGGATTACAAGATGCCTTTTTACACCCAGGGCATCTGCCACCTTTTTGGCAGACTCGAGTTCCCGGCGGTGTTTCTGGCTGTAATCAAAAGTGAGGGTATAACACTCATAGCCCTCGGACCTTGCAATCGCAAGGGTTGTGGAGGAGTCTATCCCGCCGCTGAGAAGTATGACAGCCTTTTTCATATTTAAGATTTTTTATCCGCAGATTACACAGATTACGCAGATTAACCTTGAAAGACTCAAAACTAAAATAAAAACATTGAAAGATGTCACCCTGAATTTATTTCAGGGTCTCTTTTTTAGAATTCCGAAACAATATTGATCTTATTTTAAATCTGAGAAATCTGCGTAATCTGCGGATGACTAAGCTTTGTCCTGCTTCATCTCAAAATATATCATCACCGGTATCCGGTTTTCCATCCGGACCCGCACTGAAGAGTCTGTACCCATTGCCGGTAAGCAGATAGACGTAACGGTTCCCCCAGGGATCCGTTGCGTTGTCAACCGGGATATTCTTCGGATAATATCCTGTTTTTATCCTGTATGATTCAACAGACAACCTGATGAACTCTAATTTATTAGAGGCCTCAAGTCTGTCAACTAATGGAAGGTTCCTGACAGTAGCGGGGGCAAATGAGACAACAAAGCCAAGGATTATAAGTAACGGAATGAGGTAAGTCATTACGATTGACAGGTTTCTCTTTTTTACAGGTTCCTCTGCTACCTCCATTGCCTCTTCAATGGGGACAATCAGACCTTTTTCCAGTAATGAAACAAGGGTCTTGGAGATACCGAAATCATCCTTGCCCGAGAGTTCAATTATGGTGCTTACATCGTTTTCTCCATCTACGAGATTCAGGGCCTCCACTTCCTCCTCCGACAGTTCAGCTTCCACTGATTTGTCCACCTTCTCAAAAACAGTGTCAAGAGTGAGTGTGCCCTCGATGATTGACCACTCATCTACAATCCTTAACCCCTCCATGAGCAGATGCTGTGTGTCAAGGGAGATGCCAAGGTTTTTATCGATCGGCACCCCCTGAGGAGTAAACTCATAAGTCCCTTTTTTCCATGTAAACATCTGGACGATCTGGTCTGTAATCTGGTGGGTAATTATGTCTACGAGAACTTCCCTGGATACAAGATTCTCCTGAATGAGGAGACTTCCAAGTCTTGTACCACTCTGAGCCTGTCTCCGGAGCAAATCCTTCAGCTCTTCTTCCTTGAGAATACCCTTTTTTATCAGGATATTACCGATACGATTCTCCTCAGGTCTCTTGGCTGACCTCGCAGCAACAATATTGCCTTCGTGGAAGTATATTTTTATAATATCCACAGGACCTTCAACCTCAAGGATCCCTGTTTTTTTCTGGAAGTAGATTAGCTGCAGGATATCCGCAAGGCCGAACTCCTTTATTGAGCCTGTTAAAGCCATCCTTTTTTCAGCCTCCTCATTGTATAAAGATTACCTGACAAATAAGATAATATCAGAATCAGGGCGAGGACAAAGGTAAGCCAGCTATGATTGTAGGGATATATATTGAACCTGAAGAATTCAGATAAAATCAGGGCTGAAGCAGAGAAGAGAAAGATAAAGGAAAAAAAGATTCCGCTGAAGACCCTGCCACCGTAAAGCAGCGTTATCCCCGGAATTGTAAAGGAGAGGATATTAAGTATCCTGCGCCTCTTTTTAAGATAATTATGAGCCTTTACAATGCTATCAACCCTTTCAGCCGGGTTTGATTCAAAGGATATCATCGACCGGAAACATTCAGTACACATCCCCCCCCTGGGCATACGTCTTTCACAGGCAACGCAGTAGAGTTTTCCGCACTTTCGACACCTCATTGCCATTGCAGTTGAATCTCCGGACATGAATAGCATAGCTATTAATAAAAGCGAAAAGGCCATCAATACCAAGGGCCCGTTGAGAGAAAAGATCTTTGCATCTTTCAATCCCTGCCCCAATGCAAACAAAAGCAGTTCTCTTGTAGATAGTCCCTCGCCCATAAGGGCAAGCGTTTTAGTGTCGTTATGTAATTCTCTGAATTGTGCAATCCTGTCAAAGTCCATATTCGAGGCCTGCTGGAAATATTTGTCTCCGGCAGTGAAATCCAGCTTTTCCCTTGCCAGCATGCTCAGATTGTAATAGGCCGAGGGGAGGGGTTTAATCCTTATGGAAGTCTTATACATATCCATTGCCTTATTCAGCCGCTTCATTGCCGCATAGCAATTCCCAAGATTAATGTAAAACCTGGGGTCCTTTTTTAATGAGATCAGCTTTCTGTATTCCTCGGCAGCAGCCCTGATCCTTCCCTCTTTCTGGAGCGCAAGGGCATAGGAAAATTTTAAGGGGATTTCTTGCTTGGCCTTGAGGGTCTCAATTGCATAGGCATTACTTCTGCCTTCATTAACTGCAACAGCGGCCTTTATCTCCGGTGAAGAACTTGCAGAAAGGTAACTGTTCAGATATGCAGTTGGCAGGGGGGCGAACATGAGCGCAATAAGTAAGAGGTATCCTGCATATCTTGGCCTCTCTTTCAGGTGCAGGAAGGATAGAAAACATAGAGAGGCAAGAAAATAGTATGGCCCCAGCAGGGAAGGAATCAGCACAAGGAGATAACCTGCCGTCCTGGTATTTTCCTGTATTTCATGTGCCATGAGCGGAATATCCAGGGGCAACCTTGTTAAGGCAATAATGATGGGGATAAGTACAAGGGCGGTTAAGAGCGCTCCTGATAATATGCCCGTAAGGTTGAAAAACCACCAGAAACTCCTGGGGTAAACGGCTATGCCCTTAAAGAGATGGTTCAGGGAGTGAAAAAATTCTTGTGGATCTAATGAGATGGTTTTATCGAAAAGCTCAAAATATGCTGCAGGGTCATTCGGAGACACACTGATTGCCTTTTTAATGAGTTTAACGGATTCGGGGCCGGACTTCTTCCCGGCTTCCTCTAATAGAAGATATGAGTAGGTCTCAGGTGTTGTCAGAGCCTCCTTTGTTGTAGGTTCCGCCCCAACTATTCGAACAAAAAACAGCTGGGTTAAAAAAAGTAAAAGGCTCAGAAAAAGAACGGCCGTTTTCTTCAAGCACATACCCCCGGGAAGATTTTGACTTACCGCAAGCAGAAAATTTTTACATTATTTCATAATAATAATATTATATCACTAATTATTTTTTTTTTGTCCAACCCTGGGCTCTTTGCCTTGCAGTAGCCTCCTGATATTCTCCCTGTGCTTTATGTAAATGAGTACGGCAAAGAGCAATGAAAGAGCTAAACCGGTGAGACCCTTTTTAAAGATAATCATATTCAGGGGCAAAAGTGTAAAGGCGGTAAGTGCACCGAGGGAGGAGTATCGGAATATAAATATCACGGCAAGCCATATCACTACTGTGAACAGACCAACATATGGTGCATATACGAGGAGCGCCCCTATCGAAGTTGCAACGCCCTTTCCACCGCGGAACCTGAAAAATACCGGATAATCATGTCCTATTACGGCAAATAACCCTGCAAGCCCGGTGTATGGGTTGCCATATCCGGAGACCTTCATCAGGGCAACTGCAAAGGCCCCCTTCATGAGATCCCCTGTCAGGGTAAAAACCGCCTCCTTTTTCCCGACTGTCCTCAGGACATTGGTAGCCCCTATATTGCCGCTGCCGACCCGTCTGAGGTCAATCCCCCGGGCTTTTGCAATGATAAGGCCAAAGGGAATGGATCCGGCAATATATGAGACTATCAGTAATACAACGATCATTTTACCGCCTTCCAGAAGGAAACAGTATATTGAAATCCTGAAAAGACTGCAAGCACAAGGGCAACCCAGATAAGGACAACGCCGGGAGCGTAGAGGTTTATACCGAACAGGCTGTCTTTCAACACCAGGCACAGGATGGCGATAATCTGGGCTGTTGTCTTCAGCTTTCCACCCATTTCAGCCGGTATGATAATATTCTTTGACAGGGCAACCACCCTGAGTCCGGTCACCAGGAACTCCCTGACGATAATCACAATGGCCACAAAGGCCGAAAGGCTTCCAAGGTCAACAAGGAGTATCAGTGCCGAGATTACAAGGAACTTGTCTGCTATGGGGTCCATGATAATCCCGAATTT
>VAPH01021730.1_pt1 | contig 18523 bp, 18 predicted proteins | sample 3393861 | NCBI WGS metagenome assembly VAPH01 (sample SAMN08290439, study PRJNA428436) | hydrothermal vent metagenome | isolation source: Deep-sea hydrothermal vent chimney | place: Atlantic Ocean: South-mid Altantic Ridge | reverse complement strand
GATAAAATTCAAGATAAGTTTATAGCTACAATTACAAACTTGAAATCATCAAAAGTTGGTGGTTCCTTTCTAAAAGAATTTTTCACAGAAACTGAAAAGATACTATTCGCAAAACGTCTTGCTGTTATAATTATGCTCAATAATGATTTTTCGTATTACCGAATTAATAAAATTCTAAAAGTTAGCACCTCTACATCAAAAAGAATGCACGAAAAACTACTGTTCGGAGACTATAATTCAATCTTAAAAGTATTTAAAAAACGTAGAGATAGAGAGATTTTTTGGAATGAATTAGATGTACTTATACGAGTAGGAATGCCACCTATGGGACGTGGACGATGGAAATATTTATACTCTCAAACTGAAGATTTACAAAAGAAAAATAACATCTAAGTTTAATAAATTTTAATAAATAAAATATACCGATTAATCGGTATATTTATATATATTTATATATTGCTAGTTATTATAAAAGTGTAAAAATACTAGCAACTATTAATCTACTCTATCTCTCCCAACTTTTCATCTTTTTTTTCTTCTATCTTTTGGTACTTGTACAAGTTTTATGCGAGTAGACCCCTTTTTTTGTTTACCTTCAGGATCTTTAAGCACGGCGGACCATGTCACAACACAATTACGTCCTGTATCTTTCGCAACATATACCGCACTATCAGCCCGACGAACATATTCATCAATCATCCTATCCATTCTGCCTTCTTTGGTAAATTTATCAGTAAATCCTATTTCTGTAGACGAAACACCGATACTGATAGTAACTTGTAAATCAGGATATTTTTTAAAGGAGATACCAGCGACAGCGTTTCGTAATTTTTCTGCAATTTCTTTTGCTTCATTCTCTTCCACCCCAAGAAGTAAGATAAGAATCTCTTCTCCACCAAAACGAGCAACAATATCTTTTTCTCTAACGTTTGATTTTAATGTATCAGAAACTAATCTAAGTACTTCGTCCCCCGCTGCATGACCAAGTGAATCATTCACTATTTTAAAAAAATCAATATCACAAAATAAAAAACTAATGTGTTCTTGTTTTTCTTCCACATCCAACTTCCTATGCTTATCACGAAGTGGAAAAAGGGATTTTAAATGCACTTTTGCGTTATCAACAAAATACTTCCTTGTTTTTAGACCAGTGAGCTCATCATGAACTAAATCATGCTCTAACATTTTAACCCTCTGTTTTAATTTCTTGTTTTCTTTTCTAAGTTTTAAAACATTTTCTTGCATACTATTTTAGTATTTAAACATTTTATTAATTAGACATAAGCGCATCAATTCTCTCTTGTACTGGAGGATGTGTCATAAAAAGTCTGTCTAAAAATTTTCCCTTCTTTGACTTTTTATTTGTATTGCCAAACGGACTTGAGATAAACAAATGCGCAGTTGCATGATTCGCGCGCTTCATTGGAGTAGATTGTTTACTGATTTTCTCAAGCGCGCTTGCAAGCCCTTTTGGATAGCGGGTCAAAAGCGCGCCAGACGCATCAGCTAAAAATTCGCGCTTGCGCGAGATTGCAAGCTGAATAAGTTTCGCTATTATCGGGGAGAGAATTGCTAAAGCAAGACCTGCGACAATAAGAATAATCTGCATTCTTCCGTCACCTCTATCTCTATTACCTCCTCCAAATAAAGTCATACGGAGAAAAAAGTCGGATAGAAGTGTAACAAAACCAAGGAGCACCACGACAACAGTCATCACCAACATATCACGATTACCAATGTGTGAGAGCTCGTGTGCAACCACCCCCTCAAGCTCATTTTTATCAAGGATTGAAAGAAGTCCTGTAGTAACCGCCACCACCGCGCGCTCAGGATTACGCCCTGTCGCAAAAGCGTTTGGCGCTTCGTCATTGATTATGTAGAGCTTTGGCATTGGAAGTCCAGCGGTAATTGAAAGATTCTCAAGTATATTCCATAAATCTTTATGTGATTCACGGGAAACTGGTGTTGCCCCAGACATTTTAAGCACTACTTTATCAGAAAACCAATACGCTCCAACGTTCATCACAACACTAAAAATAACCGCCACCCAAAGTATTATTGGACTTTGTAGTATATAAGAAAAAGACCACGCTACCCCCACGATAACAAGAAAGAATACGAGCATTAAAAACCACGTCTTTCTAATATTATTGTCTTGTTGTGTGTAAATCGTTGCCATTTTTATAAACTATGTCTTTTAAAATGTTTGATTGTCTCCTCTACTTCCTCAGGAATTCCATCAATACACTCGTATTTTTTTATTTCCTCAGCATTAACCCACGCAAAATCGGTGAACCCACCTTTCTCTGGCACAACATCGCCACCAACATAACGCGCTGCAAACTTTACAAGAACAACAGGAACATTATCAGGGCGAACAAATGCAACACTGTTAATATAGTGTAGTTTTGTATCAACTTCCACATTTGCCTCCTCTTTTGATTCTCGTACAAGCAGGTCTTCAACAGCATCTTCAAAATCAAGAACGTCACCATTGATACGAGTCGGCTTATCTGTAGGTAAATCACTCCACTCAAGTTTTCCTCCAGGAACAGCCCATCTACCAGGATGTACCTTCTCTCGTTCATCACGCTTTAGAATCAAACATCTGCCGTCTTCTTCCCGATAGATAACCACATTTGCAACAAAATAAAAAAGTTTATCTCTTTTTGCGTCATCAATACTAATTTCTCTTTTTTGCATAATAATTATAAATTACAATATAAACTACGAGAATAATTTAATAGTCTTTAATATATCCAAATCAATTCCACTAATGTGATTATACGATGAAATTTCATTTTCATTTACCCACTTATAGTCAGTAAAACCATTTTTAGGAGTCACTTCTCCACCTGTATAATTAACCGCAAATCTTACTAAAACTGACGGAGTATTATCCTCACGAACAAAGAACACGCTCTCAAGATACTTTACCCTTGTATCAACCTTGATTCCAGCCTTATTCTTTATTATCTCAGACACATGATCCTCAATTGGGTTATTAAAATTAAGTACCCCTCCGTCATCAACATCTGGCTTTGCTAAATCAAAATCACCCCAACTTAACCTTCCACCAGGGAAAGCCCATTTGCTGGGATACACCTTCTCATTTTTATCGCGTTTTAGAATCAAGCATCTCTGGTCACTTTCGCGATAAACAACAATTGTAGTAACAAAATAAAAAAGTTTATCCTCTTGTGCGTGCGAGAGGCCGATGCGATGTTTTGACATATCAACACTTAGAAAGAAACATTAACTGGTTTCTTTGCTTCTTCTTCACCCTCTCCAAGCTCAAAGAATTCTTGTTTGCTGAACTTAAATGTACTTCCAATTATATTTTGCGGAAATGATTCAAGTGCAGTGTTCAAATCCCTCACGTTTCCGTTATAAAAACGTCTCGCTGCCTGGATTTTATTTTCCGTATCAGAAAGCTCTTTCTGCAACTCTATAAAGTTTTCATTTGCCTTAAGGTTAGGATAATTCTCCGAAACTGCAAAAAGTGTCTTCAGTGCTCCCGTGAGCATATTTTCTGCCTGTCCTTTTTCTTCAAGACCTCCAGCTCCCATTGCTTTAGTTCGCATCTCGGTAACTTTTGTAAGAGTCTGTTGTTCGTGTGCTGCGTACCCCTTTACTGTATTTACTAAGTTTGGGATTAAGTTATAACGGCGCTTCAACTGAACATCAATATCAGCCCACGCTTCTTTAGCTCTGTTTATAAGAGTTATAAATCTGTTATACGCAAAGACCGCCCAAATCACAACGACTATAACTACACCTAAGATAATATAAAGAATGCTCATAAATATATGTTTTTTATTAGATAATTTCATTTATTATACACTAGAAAACAATTCTAGAAAACAAACTGTCCACAAATAAAGGCTCATACGGGGTATGAGCTGTTTGTTCCAAACCCAGACACCAGATTTACATATACTTGACAGTAGTATCTAATAAGTGTATAAATCGTCTAGAATAAAATAGATTCAAATACAGTAGTGCTATTGTGTAACACTTCAAGAAATGACATAAGGAGTACTGGCAATGTTGAGGAAAGTACATAGGGTCAAATGCGTTGGAGAAAATGTCCAAGGGCTTCATAAAAGAGTTTGGGGTAATTTCATAGCCCTCACTGGTGATTTTAAAAATATCACAGGTGATGTCTCTGGTATCACAGGTAATGTCACAGATCTTTTGGGTGATGTTTCCAAAATTTGGAATGACGTTTCCAACATCTGGGGTGATGTCACCAATATTGAAGGTTGTGTCACTAACATCTGTGGTGATGTTTCCAACATCACAGGTTGTGTCACAGATCTTTTGGGTGATGTCTCTGGTCTTTCTGGTGATGTCATTGGTCTTTCTGGTGATATCACCGATATTGAAGGTGACGTCACTAATATTAAAGGTGACGTAACCGACATTGAAGGTGACGCAACAGGTATGAACGGGAAGATTAAAGACCTTCTTCAGGAATAACAAAGAACAACTTTAGTTGCTCTGTCGCAACTGAAGTAACAAAACCGTGGGCAATGATTTGTCTACGGTTTTTTCTTTTTGGCTTCTGTATTTTATTATGATTATTAATTTCCTAATATGTGTCCAATTAATTGGACACCTTTTCTTTTTCATCTAAGCGAACTATCACATTTTAGAAACATTACACAGGCACACACAGCACGGTGTCCGTCGCTTTCCGTCTGAGCGAGTACTCTCTTTTTTAAGACTTGCGAGAGGTGGTTAGAAAATTAAGGAGTTATAACAAAAAAAGTCCAACTGTCTGAACTGCTTTCTGCAGTGAGTCTTGGACTTTTTATTGTGAAAACGACTATAATTTTTAAACTACCGAAGCATTCGTCTTAAAAAAGAGTGTACGAGCGACCTCTTACATCATACCTGGCATTCCGCCACCCATGCCTCCCATTCCACCCATATCAGGCATTCCACCTCCTTTGTTTTCTTCAGGTTCATCAGCAATCGCAACCTCTGTAGTAAGTAGCATTGCAGCAGCTGAAGCTGCATTTTGGAGTCCACTTCTTGTTACTTTAACTGGATCTATAATACCCTCAGCAAGCATATCATCAACAAGGATATCTCTCTTAGCGTCATACCCACTTGTTGCTTTACCTGTTTTTACCTTTTCAACAATAACCGAACCGTCGTCTTTCCCAGCATTTACTGCAATCTGCTTAAGTGGCATCTCAAGTGCGTGAAGTACAATCTCAAACCCGACTGCTTCTTCTTGACTCATATTTTTCTTATTATTCTCAAATGAAACACGAACCTTTTGAGATACTTTTACAAGCGCAGTACCTCCCCCTGGAACAACCCCTTCCTCAATCGCAGCTTTTGTAGCATTAACAGCATCCTCAATTTTAAGTTTTAGGTATTTCATCTCTGTTTCAGTAGCTGCTCCAACATGAATAACTGCGACTCCACCAGAGAGCTTTGCTATTCTCTCTTCAATCTTTTCTTTATCAAATTTTGAATCACTAGCTTCAAGTTGTCTTTGCAGTTGCGTTACTCGTTCAGTAATTTCTGCCTTCTTTCCTTTTCCGCCGACAATAGTTGTCTTGTCTTTATTTGAAACAACTCTGTTTGCTTTTCCAAGCATAGCAAGCTCCGCATTCTCAAATGTAGTACCAGTCTCTTCTGCAATTACTTTTCCACCAGTAACAATCGCTATGTCTTCAAGCATTTCCTTTTTACGGTCTCCATATCCTGGAGCTTTTACTGCAAGCACATTAAGCGCTCCACGAAGTTTGTTCACAACAAATGTAGCAAGCGCTTCTCCATCTACATCGTCAGCAATAATAACAAGTTCCTTCTTTCCAGTCTGCGCTAGTTTTTCAAGTAAAGGTAATATTTCCTGTACAGTTGAAATCTTTTTGTCAGTAATTAAAATTGGTACATCTTTGTATTCCGCCTCCATGCGTTCAGAACTTGTAACCATATAAGGAGAAATATATCCATTATCAAATTCTAATCCCTCCACTACCTCTTTTTCAATTCCAAGTGATTGAGACTCCTCTACCGTAACAACACCGTCTTTACCTACTGCGTTTATAGTATCTGCAATTATTGACCCAATCTCTTCCGATTCTGAGGAGATTGTTGCCACTTGCTTAATCTCTTCCTTTCCCTGAATGTCCTTTGCTATTTTACGAAGCGCGGACACTGCCTCTTTGGTAGCTTTCTCAATACCAGAGCGAATTTCCATAGCATTTACGCCCATAGCCCCATGTTTCAAGCCTTCTGTCGCTATAGATTGAGCTATAACAACAGATGTGGTTGTTCCGTCTCCAGCCACCTCGTTCGTCTTATTAGCAACCTCTTTTATAATCTCAGCACCCATATTTTTGATTTTGTCTTTCAATGTGATTTCTTTTGCGATTGAAACCCCATCGTTTGTGATAGTTGGTGCACCATAACCCTTATCAAGAACCACGTTTCTCCCACGTGGGCCAAGTGTTACCTTTACTGCGTTAGTAACCTGATCAATCCCTTCTTTAAGAAGTTTTCGCGCTGCCTCATCAAAAATAATTTGTTTTGCCATGTTAGATTTAGTTAATGAATGTTAATGAATTTAATAAATTTTACATCCGCCTAATTCTTTCTTATCAGAACAAAATCTGAGCGGATAAACTTATTTAATAATTGCTAAAATATTCTCTTCTTTCAACATATAATAGACAACATCGTTTACTGTTATCTCATCATAGCCATATTTTGAGAATACTATTTTGTCTCCGACACGAACTTTAACAGGAATCACGTCACCAGAATCAGTAACTCTTCCATCTCCAACAGCAATAACCTTTCCTTGCTCTGGTTTCTCGTGGTCTACGGTCTCAGGAATGATAATTCCACCTTTTGTCTTCTCCTCTCTTGTAGGAATCTCAACAAGAACCCTATCTCCAAGAGGGGTTATATTTACTTTATTTACTGCGCCTTTAGTCATAGAGAATATTGATTTATGTTAATTTTGTCCATAAGTATACTTGTCAGAATGCTGTTGTCAAATAATTTTATAATAGACCAAAAACACACGAGTACTGTTTTACATCTTATAAAAAATTCATATCCATCTATATATATTTAACAACCAATTATGATGTATTATTTATAAGATATTTAAAAACACTTGCCAATTTTTCTTTCCTTGATATACTAGCACCTAAATGGAAACACTTTCCGCGATATTACCATATATTCAAATCGCACTCTCTATTCTCCTAGTCCTAGTAATAATTTTACAACAGACTGGCGCTGGTCTTGGGGGTGCTTTTGGTGGTAGCGATTCAAGCAGTGGTTTTCACACAAGACGCGGTTTTGAAAAAACTTTATTTAATATAACTATTATTTTTGCAATTCTTTTTGTACTCTCAGCATTTCTTGCTCTTATTATTCGTTAATAAATATTCCTAGATAATTTTAAATTCTTTAGACTGTAGTCTATATACAATAATTCTAAATACAAATTAAAAATCTTGTCGTACTATATTACTATATATAGTACACACTAAAATAGTTTCTATAATAATCTCTGTGAAAAATCCAGTAAAAAAATCTATACAAAAGACTGCAGGAAAAATAACGCATGTAATAAACAAACGTTTTACAATTCCTCATTGGGCTGAACTTGATAAAGTGGTGTCTTCACTATCCCAATTAGAAAAACTTATATTTTGGGTACTTGTCTCTGTACTTGCTATAAGCACACTTAGTATATTCTCTAAATTAAATGACTCAATACTAGTACAAGTAAAAGAAAGTGGTGGAAGTTTTACTGAGGGTGTTGTTGGTTTTCCGCGTTTTATTAACCCAATACTAGCAATTTCTAATGCTGATAGAGATCTTGTATCACTTGTTTATTCAGGTCTTCTAAAAGCAACGCCTAAAGGAGAGCTTATACCAGACTTAGCAGAAAGCTATACTGTGTCAGATGATGGGCTTGTGTATGAATTTATCATAAAAGAAAATGCGGTGTTCCAAGATGGAGAAAGTGTTACCGCTGACGATGTTATTTTTACTATTAACAAAGCACTTGACCCAACGCTTAAGAGCGTGCAACGTGCAAATTGGGACGGTGTTCTTGTTGAGAAAGTAGACAACAGAACCGTACGTTTTACTCTTACTCGTCCATACGCCCCATTTCTACAAAATACTACTATAGGTATTCTGCCAAAACATATATGGAGTCACATTGATTCAGAACAATTTTCTTTTAGTGATGCAAATATCGTACCAGTTGGTTCGGGACCATATAAGGTGGCTAAAGTGAAAAAAAATTCTTCAGGTATTCCTGAAATGTATGTATTAAAATCATTTAAGGAATATACACTCAATAGACCTTTCATTGATAAAATTATATTCAAATTCTACCAAAATGAAAAAGATCTTATATCAGCATTCAAAGATGGTTATGTTGATGCAATCAATAGCATCTCACCAGAATCAATAGCGCAGATAAACCCAGAACGAGTTGAAAGAACTCCACTGCCACGAATATTTGCAGTCTTCTTTAATCAAAATACCGCGCAGATTTTCTCAAATATTGAAGTCCGTAAAGCACTTGACGTTGCGGTTGATAAAAAAAACATTGTTGATACAGTCCTCGCTGGATACGGTACTCCAATTAATAGCCCTATTCCGCCACAAAATACCAGCATTTTATCTACTACACCATTAGAGGAAACAAACAAGATAGAAGAAGCAAAAAATATTCTTTCACGAAACGGATGGAAATTTGATAAGAAACTAAATGTGTGGATTTCAAAAGATGATGAACCTCTTCAGTTTTCAATTTCAACATCAAACGTACCAGAACTTAAGGCAGTAGCTAATATACTTAAGGACACGTGGGGAAAAGTCGGCGCGAAAGTTGAAATAAAGATATTTGAAGCTGGAAACTTAAATCAAAATATAATTCGTCCGAGAGAATATGAAGCCCTCTTATTTGGGGAGGTAATAGGACGAGATCTTGATTTGTTTGCATTTTGGCACTCTTCACAAAGAAACGACCCAGGGCTTAACATAGCTCTTTACGCGAACATAACAGCTGACAAACTTCTAGAAAAAGGACGCACCCTTACTAACACAGATTTGCGCAATAAGACTTATTTAAGATTTGAAGAAGAAGTAAAGAAAGATATTCCTGCAATCTTTCTTTACTCTCCTGACTTTATTTATATTCTTCCAGAACGCATACAAGGGGTATCTATCGGTTCAATAACTACATCAGGAGATAGATTCCTTAATGTTAACGAGTGGTTCATACGAACCGATAAAGTATGGAAGATTTTTTCTAAAAACAATATTATTAACAAAGATATAACCAAAGATTAAGATGACACAAAAAGAAATAACATATAGCAACACTAAGAAATCGTCAAAGAAAACTAAAAAAACAGGTCCACGACGTTTCCAAAGAAAAAGACAACGACAACAAGCAACCACAAGCAAGAAAATGGTCCATAGAAAGTCCACTCACGCTCTGCGTACAATACCAGAGATTAAGGACGGTGTTCGTATTATACCGCTTGGTGGAGTAGAAGAAGTTGGACGAAATATGACTGTGGTTGAAACAGAAGAAGATATTGTAATAATAGACGCAGGTTTTCAATTTGTTTCAGAAGAAGCCCCAGGAGTTGATTACATACTCCCAAACACAAGATACCTTGAAGAAAGAAAAGACAAAATCCGCGCATTACTGATTACGCACGGACACCTTGATCATATTGGAGGTATCCCATTTATTATTGACCGTATTGGTAACCCACCTATTTATACTGCTGAACTTACTTCAATAATGATTAAAAAGCGGGCCGAAGAGTTTATAGGAGTCAAACATAATATAAATGTCCTTAATCCAGATGTTCCTCTTACACTTGGAAAACTTAAAATAAGAACTTTCCCGGTTACACATTCAATACCAGACTCAACAGGAATAGTTATTGAAACAAAATACGGAAATGTTGTATTAAGTGGCGACCTAAAACTTGAACACAACGACGGTATCCCAACCGAAGAAGAAAAAAAGGTGTTTGAGAAAGTAGGAAAAGGCAACAATCTTATTCTTATAGCAGACTCTACTAACGCCGAGCGAACTGGCTTTTCAATTCCTGAACAGAGAGTATATGACACATTGGAAGATATTATCAAAAGTACCAAAGGACGGCTTATTATAGGGACTTTTGCATCACAATTTGAAAGAATGATTAAGATTATTGAGATATGTGAATCCCTAGGGAAAAAAATAATTACTGAAGGTAGAAGTATTAAGACGAACCTTGAAATAGCTGAAAAGGCAGGACGCCTCAAATCAAAAAAAGGAACACTGATTCCAATTCAAGAGATTGAGGATTATGCACCAGATAGAATTGTAATACTTGCAACAGGAGCACAGGGTGAAGAATTCGCAGCTCTTATGCGCATTGCAACAGGAAGACATAAATTTATAAAGATGACAAACCGAGATACTGTTGTGCTTTCATCATCAGTTATTCCAGGAAATGAGATATCTGTGCAACGTCTTAAAGATAATTTATACAGGCACGCAGGGAAAGTTATTCATTACCGTACATCGGACGTTCACTCAACTGGGCACGGAAACTCAGGTGAGTTAGTCTGGATTAATAAACAGGTTGGAGCAAAGTTCTTTATGCCGGCGTATGGATACTATTCAATGACTCGTTCACATGCTGACGCAGTAATTGAATCAGGATTTCCAAAGAAAGATGTTGTGATAGCCGACAACGGAACAATCATAGATATCATTAAAGGAAAAGACATGGTAATACAAAAAGTAAGTGCACCAGCTGGACCTATGATGGTAGATGGATTTTCAATCGGAGATGTACAAGATGTTGTAATCCGTGACCGTAAGTCACTCGCGCAAGATGGAATGTTTGTAGTAATTGCTACTATTAATCTAAAGACAGGTAAACTACGAAAGTCTCCTGATATAATCTCTCGGGGTTTTGTATACTTACGTGAATCACAAGATCTTCTTCAGCAAACACGTCTAATCATTAAAAAAAGTGTTGAGCAATCAACAGAGGGCATGCACCCCATTAACTTTGATTATATTAAAAGCAATATCACTGATACAGTAAGCGCATTCCTCTTCCAGAAGACAAACAAACACCCAATTGTTATACCTGTACTTCTTGGTGTGTAATAAATATATGGATTTTGTTAAAAAAAATACATTGATAGTTAATAATCGTTTTGGTCTGTTATATGTCCTTAACTTCATTATCTCATTTCACTTATTTTTTATTATCTACTTCAATGCAACTTTCTTAAATTCAGAAGGTTTAAGCAACCGTTCAGTAAGTATTGTATACATCATCGGCTCAATACTAAGTATATTTGGGTTGTTCTTATTACCAAAGTTACTAAATATATTTGGGAATTATAAAACTATCTTGGTACTAATAACCCTTGAACTAGCTGTATTTTGGACGCTCGCCTTTGTAGATGGATTTATTTCTACACTTGTTGCTTTTGTTGGTTATCTACTTATATATCCGCTGATATCAACTTCTTTTGATATTTTTCTTGAGATGATTATAAAAAATGAAGACACTACTGGTGGTATACGTGGTATTTTCCTCACTGTTTCCAACTCTGCGCTTATTGTAGCTCCACTTACCGCAGGATTTCTGCTTAATGGAGATGGATTTAGGAATATGTACTTCATAGCTGGAACATTTCTTATACCACTATTAGTAATAATCGGTTGGTATTTTAGAGGATTCAATAACCAATCATACGAACAAATAAAATACTTAGACACAATAAAAGAGTTCCTTCAAAAAAAAGATTTGCGAAATATTTTTATTTCACACTTTACTCTTAAGTTATTCTATTCATTCATGGTGGTTTATACGCCACTGTTCCTCCACAATACAATTGGTTTTTCCTTTTCAGAGATTGGTACACTCTTTGCAATTATGCTTCTTCCATTCGCCATCTTTGAAATTCCACTTGGAAAAATCGCAGATAAGTGGTTAGGAGAAAAAGAAATTCTAATAATTGGGTTCATTATTGCTGGACTTTCAACAATCTCAATGTCATTCGTTACCACCAATAGCTTTGTATTCTGGGCTATCCTTCTTTTTGCAACTCGTATCGGAGCAAGCGCAATTGAAATAATGACAGAGAGTCATTTTTTCAAGTACGTTGATGGAAGTGATGTAAATACAATAAGTTTATTCCGTGTACTCCGTCCTCTTGGATACATAATAGGTCCAGCACTTGGTGCTATCGCTCTTAGTTTCATTGATATTCGGTTTGTATTTATTATTCCAGGATTAATTTTCCTATTAGGTATATTTCCAGCTTATCAAATTATAGATACTAAGTAGATTTACTCTACAAATGATAGATTACATCTTTGCGCTCAACAACAATCTTCCAACCAAGATGTTTTGCGTATTTATATAAACCACTATTAGGATTAAAACAAATTGGATTCTCTACTAATTCAAGCATTGGTATATCTCCCTCTGTATCTCCAACACCTATTGAGCCCTTAAGAGACAGATTATCTTTCTTAATCGCACGTTGTACAATATTTGCTTTATTCATAATCAAATGCTCATCAACCACATTACCAGTAAATAAGTCCTGTGGTCCAATTTCATATATTCTCCCGTACACCTTGTCAAACCCAAAATTATTGCAAAACTCATCAACCACAGTCTTTGGTGATTGCGAAATAGCAAGCAAAAAATATCCTTCTTTTTTTAATCTTATGATTAAATCACGTGTATATCTATACACACGCTTTTGTTGATTTTTAACAACCTGTTTAGCTATGTCGCTAAATGTACCGTAATACACTCCTTTTATGTTTCTCATAAAAGTCCTTACTACTGCGTTTATATATTCTTCATACCCACCTTCGCGTTCAAACCATTTTAAATATTCCTCCTCATACTCTTTAGCTACTTTCTTTGAGAAAACCCCTTCTTCAATTAACCCTTCAACAAGCTCAATAACCATACTTGAGCGAAATATAGTTCCGTCCACATCAAAAATAGCCACCTTTTTCATACAACACATAATAACATAATTGAAATATAGAAATTTATTTAGATTTTGGCCAAATAGAGTTAGCTTCTGGATATACCTTTGTTAAAGGATGCTCTAAACAATCATGCTTCCTTGCTTTACATATATAACGCCCATACATCACCATTTGGTGGTTTACATATTTCCAATACTTTTTAGGAACAATCTCCATTAAATCTCTCTCAATATGTACTGGGTCTTTATAATCAGTTAAATCAAATTTAATCGCCAGACGGCGTACATGGGTGTCCACTGCAATTCCTTCATAAATTCCATAAGCGCTTCCCAACACAACATTTGCTGTCTTTCTCGCAACTCCTGGGATTGTTAACAATTCCTTAATTGTCTTTGGAATCTTTCCATTAAAATCTTTCTTTACAACACAAGCTGCATTAAGGATATTTTTGGTTTTATTTTTATAAAATCCAGTTGATTTAACATCTTTTTCAAACTCCTTTTGATTTGCATTTAAGTAATCGTTAAGAGTTTTGTATTTCTTAAAGAGTGTTTTTGTTACTTCATTTACACGCTTATCAGTACACTGCGCCGATAAAATGACTGCAACCAAAAGCTCCCAATTTGTCTTGTAATTAAGCTCTATTTTTGAACTAGGATAAAGCCCTCGTAATATCTTTATTATCTTTAGGATTCGTTTTTTTCTTTCTATTCTTTTATCACGTATTATGCTCTTTTTCATTATAGGATATTGTGGAATAAAAAATATATAAATATGTAAACATTAAGCACTAAATACACTCCTTGGATTTAACCTACTATAAATGATTTACGTATTTCTACTACTGGAAACTATGTTTCCATCGTCAATCTTAATAATCCTCTCAGCCGCTCTCGCATACTGCTCTTCATGAGTAATCATAATTATAGTTTGTCCTTCCTTATTGAGTTCTTTGAATATATCCATTATTACCAAAGAAGACTCATTATCAAGATTAGCAGTTGGCTCGTCAGCAAAAAGCACTTTTGGGCGATGTACAACAGCGCGCGCAATACTCACACGTTGTTGTTCTCCACCTGACATATTACTAGGTAGACTATTTATATGCTTCTCAAGCATTAAGGTTGATAACGTATCACGCGCAGTATTATATGCCTTTATTTTAACCATGCCCTGCATCAAAAGTGGTAACGCAACATTCTCAAGTGCTGTCAGGTCAGGAAGTAATGCGTAATCCTGAAATACATATCCAAAATTACTTAGTCTGTATGAAATTTTCTCTTTTATACTCATGTCTAGTACATTTATCCCATCAATAAGAATTTCTCCACTGGTTGGCTCATCAAGAAGACTTATCTGATAAAGAAATGTGCTCTTGCCAGCACCAGTCCTCCCCATAATTGCAACAAACTCGTTGTCCTTAATCTTAAAATCTATACCCTTAAGAATTTCTGTTAGAGTGTCACCGTCTTGATATTCTCTTTTAAGATTTTTTGTTTCAATCATATTTCTATTAACTTCTTCCTAAAATTGAGTCAAGTGTATTTTTTCTAATAATCATCCATGCAGGAATGTACCCAGCGACAATGGTCGCGAGAACCAGAAGTCCGACACGAAACAGTGTTTCACCAACTGGAGCAACAAGAATACCGTCACTAAATGGGAAATTTATAGGGTTCCTTGTTATAAACGGAACAAGGAACGCATACACAATTAAAAGACCTATACTAGAACCAAAAAGCGCATAGAAAGTTGACTGAAATACATACGAAATCCGTATCGCAGAACCGCTGATACCAATCCCCTTCATAATTCCAATATATTTACGCCTTGTTATAGCATTAATAAATATAACTATAAATATAGTGATTGAGGCAACAACAAGACCAATTGAACCAAATACCGCACCTAACATACTAAAAGTCTTTATTACATCTTTAAGAAATTTTGGCTGGGCATCCTTATATGTCTGTATTTTTGCAAACTTATCCGCACCACTTAATTTTAATCTTTCTTTAATCACAGTTGGGTCAACACCATTTTTAAGAAGAACCGCAATCTGATTAACATTTCCATCATTTCTACCAATCATGCTTCTAAACTGCGAATCAACCATAAACACATTCCTTCTTAGTGCGTCAATTTTACTGAATATAATTCCCTTTACGGTAACCTCCCGCTCTACATCACCAACTTTAATACGGATTTTGCTTCCAACTGTAACATTATCAAGCGACGCAAGGTTTGGGTCATCAACAAGAATATACTGGCTTAATAGAAATTGACCTATAATTATTTTGTCAAAATCGCCTGGCGCGAGGTAAGAACCTTTAGTTACTGTCTTAGATAAATTAGTTACAGAGTCCTCAACAATAGGGTTAATACCATATATCTGTGCATTTGCAGTATCTGGCTTATCATTTTTCTTTCGTGTATTATAATTTGCTTCAAGTACTGCTCCTTCGCCATATCGTGGCGATACGGCCTTAACCCCATCTAATTTCTTTACAAGTGCGATAAGATTTGGACTATTCTCTATATACTTTTTATTGTCTAGTGAAGAAATAATCACATCACTAGTAAATTGATATCTAGTTTGATTAGCTATACCTTGAACGAGCCCGACTAAGATACCAGATACAACCACAAGATTCAAAAATGTTAGAATCATTACGAAAATAATCAGTCCTGTTGTCCAAAGACTTGCATGTCGTATCTGACGTACCGCAAGGAAGAAACCAATACGGGTATTAAGTAATAATTTTGAGAACATACATTATCATTTAGGTTGATTAAATGAGACAACATCGCCCTCATTAAGTCCAGAAAGTATCTCAACATCACCAAATGAAGAAATACTTCCTGCTACAACCGAGCGTTTTACAAATTTATCTCCGTCTTGTACATATACAAACTTATTATTATTTTCGTTAAATACTACACCTTGAGGTATTGTAATAACATTTTTCTTCTCTTCAGTAGTAACCATAATATTCGCAGTCATTCCTGGTTTTACTCTACCGTCGTATTTACTAAATTGTAACTTTGTTTTATATGTAGATACTCCATCACGAATAGTCTCGGTTGGGTCAATTGATATAATCGTTGCGTCAAATACAACATCAGTGCCATACGCATCTAATGTAACAGTGGCTGAATCTCCAACTTTAATAAGTGGAACATTTATCTCAGGAACAAAGCTTTCAACCTGAAGTGCTCCCACACTAATCATTGAAATAAGAGAAGTGTTTGAAGATGCACTACTTCCGACTTTTGCGTTCATTTTACTTACAATACCGTCAAATGGCGCTGTTACGAGTGTCTTTTGATATCTCGCCTCAGCGCTTGCGACATTCGCTTCGGCCGCTTTCACTTTTGCTTCTTGTTCATCAATATCATCTTTAGTAACTCCTGCCTCATCAAGTAGTAACTCCTTTTGAGCTAAAGAAAGCGCGGCTTTATACGAAGCGACACTACCAATTATTGAGACTAGATTGTTTGTTGCGGTACTTAATGTAGTTCTTGCATTAGAGATACCAGATCTCCAACCATCAATTGTAGTCTGAGATAAAGTTGAAGAAGAATCAAGAGTACTTAAGGCAAGCGTCGCCTTCTCAAGAAATGTCTTTACTACAGATACATACGTCAATGAAATGTCTGAGAGTTTACTAACATCACTTTGGGTTGAAATCTCAAGATTCCACGCAGTAAGAATATTTTCCAACTCAACCCTAAGTGACAAAATATTCTGCTCTAATTGTCTATCTGTATTAAACACCAATTGTGGGTTTGAAGAGTTTGGATTACTGATAAATTGGTCAGATTTAGTACGAACAGCATCATCAGATTTAATATAGACATCAGAAATCTTCTCCTTCAAAGAGAGTTTCTCTTTCACAAGATTAACCTCTGAAGAATATACTTTTGCTTTACTGATAGTTATTTTTTCAGGGCGTAATCCACGCTTCAATTCATTTAATACAACCTCTTCAGCCATAAGCGTAGCTTTTTTCTGCAAAATCTCCGCACGCAAGTCTCCATTTTCAATTGAAGCAAGTATTGTACCTCTAACCACATTATCTCCAACGCCAACATACACATTAGATATACGACCAGTTTGGCTGAATGCAAGGTCCACATCTTTAGTTGCTATAACACTACCTGAGACAGAGACTTGCTGAAGGAAGTCCCCCTTTTTTACTATAAATGTTTCTTCGTTGCCTGACCTATTGTTGAGAAAAATAAATACAGAAATTCCAACAATAGCAATAATTAAAATGCCATAAATTAAATAATTCTTGTTAAAAGTATATTTCATATATTTTTTATCTAATAAATCTTTTTAATAAAACCTACTCTGTGGTCTACTGCGTTGCGAGAGAAATCCATTCATCAATTTTCATAACCGCGTCCTTTGAGTATTTTCCCATAAGAATCCCTGGGTGTGTTGCCCCTTTTATTTCAACAACTTCTTTATCATAATAATCTGCCATAGTTTTTACTGTTCTTATTCCAATGCCAAACGGAACCGACTCACCATTCTCACTCCCAACAAAAAGCACAGGCATTGGAAACGCGTCCCTCTTGATTGAAATTCCTGCCTTGCGCTCACTTCGCGCTATTCCTGATTCCATTCCAAGTATATCTTTCATCTTAATAAGCATCCTTTGTTCTATATCAGGAAATGCTTTAATAACTTGCATTGGATTAGTCGGCATTCCAGAATCTACTGGTGAATACTCATCAGGATATGTCTTTTCCTCACTGCCTGAGATTTCTTTTGTTGGACTTGGGTCAATCGCGACTACCGCAGACGCTGACTGTTCACCATATTGCGCAGTGTACATAAGAGCAACAAGGCCTCCCATACTATGCCCAATTACAACGGGCCTATTCAGATTATTTTCTTCAACCACACTCCTAACATCCTCAACATAATTCTGCATTGTAGCTCCAGCAACTTCACCTTCACTTTTTCCATGTCCTCGTAAATCTAGCGCGTAGACATCCCACCCACTCTGAGATAAAAACTGTATATACGTATTCCACATCCACGACGCTCCCCACGAACCATGTACAAGAACAACAGGTTCATCGTGTTTTCTATCTTCTGCATTTTGTATAAGGGTAAAGATGTTAATCTTCATGCTATATAGTATACAAGATATACCAATAGTGAACATCAAATGTCCTTTATATTAATGAAGTAAAGTTAAAATGTTGGACATCGGACGTCCAACATTTGGTTTCGGACATTGAACGTCCGAATATTATATAGTGAAATTTGGAACCCCGACTTCCTTTTAATAAACAAAAGGAAGTCGTGGTTCCTTATTCACATTTTGATTTAACTCTCGTTCAAATTATTATGTCTGCATTTATGTCCAGTTAACTGGACATAATCCATTTTATTTCATTTTCTTCTTTATTTTCTGGTAGTGCTAAAAGTGTCCAGTTAACTGGACATATAGCGGATGTAGT
>VAPH01048831.1_pt1 | contig 18552 bp, 19 predicted proteins | sample 3393861 | NCBI WGS metagenome assembly VAPH01 (sample SAMN08290439, study PRJNA428436) | hydrothermal vent metagenome | isolation source: Deep-sea hydrothermal vent chimney | place: Atlantic Ocean: South-mid Altantic Ridge | reverse complement strand
AGCACCCGGATCTGGCGGTCGATCTCGAAAGTGATGGCCCGTTGCAGCGACCGCAGAGAGTTCACGTTCTTGGTCTCCGTCCGAGTCCCAAACTCCGCATCGGGTCCACGACGAACCGAAACATTTGCATCGAAACGCATCGAGCCCTCTTCAAGGCGCGCATCGGAGACCCCGAGGGTTCGGACAATGCGCTGCAACTCCGCTCCGTACGCCCGAGCCTGTTCCGCGGTACGAATGTCAGGTTCTGTCACGATCTCTACAAGCGGCACGCCCGACCGGTTGAAGTCAAGCAGCGAGTGGCCGGCTCCGTGGATTCGCCCATCCTCTCCGACATGCCTGCTCTTACCGGTGTCCTCTTCCATGTGGACCCGGGTGATCCCGACCGTGAATGGTTCGTCATCGACCATGATCTCAAGCTTGCCGAACTCACACACCGGGAACGTGTACTGACTGATCTGATAGTTCTTCGGCAAGTCCGGATAGAAGTAGTTCTTCCGATAGAACAAGGAGTCCTTGTTGATCGTCGAGTCAAGTGCAGTGCCGATCTTTACGATGCCCTCGATCGCTTCCTCGTTCGGGACCGGAATCGCACCGGGCAACGCCAAACAAACCGGGCAGGTGTTGGTGTTCGGCGCCTCACCAAAGGCAACCGCACACCCGCAGAACATCTTCGAATTCGTCTGCAGCTCGACGTGTGTTTCGACGCCGATCACGGCTTCCCACTCAGCCACTACACCGTCTCCTTCGATACCGCCAGCAGTGGCCGAGCCGTGAACTCAGCCAATCGCTCAACTTCGGCGGCGACACGGAACAGCATCGACTCCCCGAGCGCCGGCGCCATGATCTGGAATCCGATAGGGAGACCCTGAGTGTCGACACCGACAGGGACGGAGATAGAGGGGTCACCGGCAAGGTTGGAAGGAATCGTGCACACATCCGAGTAGTACATCGCAATCGGGTCGTCAGTCTTGGCCCCGATCTCAAACGCCGTCGTCGGAGTCGTCGGCGAAATGAGCACATCGGTCTGCTCATACGCCCTGGCGAAGTCCTGACGCACCAGCGTTCGTACGCGCTGGGCCTGACCGTAAAACGCGTCGTAGTACCCGGCCGACAGCGCATAGGTACCGAGCAGGATTCGGCGTATTACCTCCGGGCCGAATCCGGCGGCACGGGTCTTCGCCATCATCTCGTCGGTCGTGTCTGCGGCTACCCGGTTCCCGTACCGAACGCCGTCGAGACGCGCCAGGTTGGCGGAGCATTCCGCGGGAGCGATCAGGTAGTAGGCCGACAGGGCGTACTCACTCGACGGAAGCGAAACCTCGACGATATCCGCCCCGGCGTCAGAAAGTTTATCCGCCATAGCCCGCGTCGCCGCGCGGATCTCGCTGTCTATGGCGTCGACCATGAGCTCTTTGACGATCCCAACCCGGAGGCCTTTCACGCCGAGTTCGAGGCCATCTGTAAATGTTGGATAGTCCCCGCGATACGACGTTGCATCACGAATGTCATGGCCCGCGACCCCCTCAAGAAGAAGTGCGGCGTCCTCTACAGAACGTGCGAATGGGCCGATCTGATCAAGAGATGATGCAAAAGCAATCAGACCATATCGCGACACAAGCCCGTACGTCGGTTTCATACCGACCACACCGCACAGTGCTGCCGGCTGCCGAATGGAGCCCCCCGTATCGGATCCGAACGCACCCATGGACGAACCCACGGCGACCGAACCAGCCGATCCACCCGATGACCCACCCGGCACGCGGTCAACATCCCACGGGTTGCGGGAAGTGCCGAACGCCGAGTTCTCAGTGGACGAACCCATTGCGAACTCGTCGAGGTTGGTTTTGCCGACAAGGACCGCCCCGGCATTGCGAAGGTTGGTGACAGCGGTGCCGTCGTACGGTGGCACCCACCCTTCGAGCATCCGTGAGGAAGCCGTCGTTGCCAGACCTTTTGTACACATGTTGTCTTTGAGCGCGATCGGGATTCCCTGAAGCGGCCCCGCATCCTCTCCAGCCTCAAACGCGGCGTCCGCAGCCTTGGCAGTAGCAAATGCTCCCTCACGGTCGACAGACAGAAAGGCGTGCAAATGCGGCTCGGTGTAGGCGATCCTGGTCGCAGCGGCTTCCCAGAGATCGACTGCCGTGACATCACCCGAGCGGAGCTGACGCCCCGCCTCAACGATCGACAGATCCGCAAGATCCGTCATGGCTCCCCCAGGATTCGAGGAACTCGGAAATACCCATCCTCGGCCTCGGGCGCCATGGCGAGCGCCTCCTCATTCGTCAATGACGACGTCACCACATCCGGACGGAACGCGTTTGTTGCCGGCAGCGGATGTGAGGTCGGCTCAACACCGTCGGTGGGGAGCGCCGAGACACGCTCGGCGTATTCAAGAATGACGCTTAGCTGCTCGCCGTATTGAGCCAACTCCTCATCGGAGAGATCAATGCGAGCGAGATGGGCGACCTTAGCGATATCAATGTCAACAGGCATGGGCGAAATGCTAGCGGCCCACAAGAAGACGGAATGTCATCCCCGGATCGATGGGTTCCTACGTGCAGGATCATCCGAGGTGTTTTCGAGTGTCATGAACGTTCCCAACATGGTGCCGCAGAGGTTCTCCACGCCGTTTCGCACGACGAATACGTCGGCCCGGCTGACGGTAAGGCGACGACCGGGACGGATCACCGTCCCGCGGGCGATCAGTATCTCCCCATTCGACGGCGCCATCAGGTTGAGTTTGTACTCGACAGTCAACACCGAATCACTCGGCGCCATCAACGTAAACGACGAATAGCCGCCCGCGTTGTCCGCAATCGTGCCGACAACTCCCCCGTGGAAATAGCCGTGCTGCTGGGCCAGCTGCGCGTCGAAGGGAACCGTGATTTCGACACGACCGGGTGCGACATCGGTCAAGTTGGCGCCGAGGAACCCCATAAACCCCTGACGCGCAAAACTTCGGCGCACGCGTTCGGCATAGTCCTCGTTGCGGATCGTGAAGTTGGTCACGCGGGCTCCTCCAGTCGCGCTGCCTGAGCGTAGCGTCGAGAGCGCGGTTCGATGCCCGCCCTCTCTCGTGGATCGCTACTGCGACGCCTAGCCTGACACGTCACCCGTGCGAGGATCGACACAACGCAGACCCGGAAAACGACCGAAGTCTCGATCCGTGGTGACCCAATCACAGCCGGTCTCAATCGCCATCGCCGCGAGATAGGCGTCCGGGATCAAATTGCCGGTCGCTGAGACCTGCTCGCAGAGCTGCGTAAACAGATCCCAGTGACGCGGTCCGGGTCGGACAGTGATCGCCTGCGGTTGGGCTCGAAGCGCCGCGACAAAGTCAAGAGCGTCAGCCAACCGCGCAGGGGTCTTGAAAATCTTCGGGTGCGTGGTGATCCTCAAGAAACCACTCAGGACAATGTCCATCAACCCAAACGCACCAGGATCCGCGAGAGCGCCTTCAATGAACTGTCGACACACAGCGTGATGAACCGAGTCCTCGCGGTATGCGTACACGAGAACATTGACATCAAACGACTTCACGTGTCCGCCGTGTGATCCGACTCCATGAGATCTGCCAAAGCTGCCGCATCATCGAGGTCGACGCCGGGTAACAAACCATCACCCGAGAACACCGGAAGCGCCGGTACGTTACCTGGACCTGCGGATCTCCGAGCCTCAAGCCGGCGTCGGAGCGCGTCCTCGATAAAGGCGGTCAAAGTCTGCCCGGACGACGCCGCAGCAGCTTTCACCTCAATGAGGAGATCATCGTGCATTCTGATGGTTGTGCGCATAGGTACAGATCTATCATCCTGACATAAGTATGTCAACTTACCTGATCTTCCCCACCGTCGCCGTGCACGAAGCGGACCGGAACCTTCACCCGGGACGCGCTGCAGCGTGGCCACAGAAGTAGCCCACGAGACGACTCTCAGTCTTAGCCGCCCACTCCAAGACCAAACTTCATGGTCTCAAGCAACGCATCGGCACTATCGCGGTCCAGTCCGGGAGACGGGCCGGTGTAGGCGGGATCTGACGGTGGTCCGGGATCGCTGATCTTGATGGCGTCGAGATGGCGCCGAACCGCATCCTCGATGAACGCGTCAACCGTCTGGCCGTTTTGCGCAGCAGCGGCCGTGGCCTCGACGAGGAGGTCATCCTTGATCGAGATTGTTGTGCACATACACACAGACCTATCACGCAAACATGAGTTGGTCAATCCCCACAAGACGCTCCCTCAGCGGAGACGCCGAAGCCCCGTGCGCTCGGTAACGTTCAAGACGTGCATAGGGCCTTTCTACAGTAGCTAAGCTCCTCCGTATGGCCTTTTCTGTATCGGCACTTCTGCTTCCCGTCCCGTACGGCAGAGACCTGCTGACGCGTCTCTTTCGGTTGTTCCTCGGGCTGACTCTGTTCGGGGTTGGGGCTGCCATGATGGTCCGCTCCGAGTTGGGGCTCTCACCCTGGAACGCGTTCCACCAGGGCGTCTCACAGTTAATCGGAATCTCGATGGGAAGCGTTGTGATCCTCACAGGCGTGGTGGTCCTTCTCCTGTGGATTCCACTCAGACAGCGGCTCGGGTTAGGAACCCTCGCCAACACCCTGTGGATCGGTGTCACGATTGACTTCGTTCTCAACGTGACCCCCGAGATCGAGAACCTGGCGGTGCAGAGCGCCCTGATGCTGAGCGGGGTCGTCGCGATCGCCATCGGATCCGGGTTCTACATCGGGGCCGGCCTCGGACCGGGTCCCCGGGATGGAATCATGACAGGGCTGGCACGCCGCGGCCTGTCCATCCGATCGGCTCGTACGATCATCGAAGCGACGGCGCTAACGATTGGTGTGCTTCTCGGCGGCCGGGCCGGTGTCGGTACGATCGTCTTCCTGTTCGGAATCGGTCCCCTGGTTCAGATCTTCCTGCGGCTGCTCTCCTTCGAGAAAACCGACTACTCCGGAGACCCCGTCAAGAAGGTCAGCATCACCGAATAGGCCGAATCAAGCGCTGCGATCGCAACCGACTCGGACGCCTGGTGGGCCAGCGCTACTTCGCCGGGACCGAAGTTCACGGCGTCGATGCCCCGCTCGGTGAGACGTGCGACATCGGTCCAACCCTGCTTGGCCGCCAGATCGTCACCCGCGATCGTGATGAGCCTGTCGAGGTGCGGGTTGCCCTGGGGAATCAACCCCGGACTGGCACGGTCGTGAATGATCACTTCATCGGCGCCGGCGGCGACGGACCGCAGACGCTCGATCGCCTCGTCGATCGAGTAGATCGGCGGAAAACGATGGTTCAGGTTGAAAACCATCTCTGCCGGGATCACATTGTTAGCAATACCACCCGTTGCTCTGGTTACCGAGAACACCTCTCGGTACGTGAGTCCGGCGACCTCGACCCGATCGGGTTCCATGGTGTGCAGTTTCGCCAGCCAGGATCCGGCTTTCGTGATTGCGTTCTCACCCCACCACGGCCGCGCCGAATGGGCAGCTTTCCCGCGGAAAATCACATCAGCATTGAGCACTCCGTTGCATCCAAGCTCGAGACGAAGGTCGGTTGGTTCCGCAATGATCGAGAAGGCGGCGTCGGCCAACCACGGTACCTCGTCGAGAACGTCCCCGAGGCCATTCTCAGCCGCCGGCCCCTCTTCTTTGTCGTAGAACACTCCCACGACATCATACGGAGCGTCGAGAATCCGGGAGTCTTCGAGAAGCTCTATCTGGACCGCAACCCCCGACTTCATGTCCGAAGTCCCGAGACCGAAGAGACGATCCCCCTCAAGCCGGGCAGTCGCATTGCCCTGCACCGGGACAGTGTCGGTGTGGCCATACAAGGCAATGAGCGGTTTACCGGTTCGTCTACCGACGACCACGGAGTTACCGACCCGCGTGATCTCGTCGGCGGTGTATACGTCACGAAGTCGTTCAACAATCTCGGTACAGATACGATCCTCGTCGCCGGTCACCGACGGTATATTGACCAGCCACGTCAGCGTGTCGACGAGGGTCACACGGACACCCCGAAGACACGCAGAGCATCGTTGAGCGACGTCTTGCGGTCGGTCGACTCAGAACGTTTCCCGATGATCAGCGCACACTGCAGATCGTAGGTCCCGGCCGGGAACTCCTTGGGCCGGGTCCCCGGGACCACAACCGCGTTCGCGGGAACGACACCGCGTGACTCGACCGGTTCGGGTCCCGTGACGTCGATTATCGGGGTTGATTTCGTAATAGTGGTGTTCGCACCAAGCACGGCGCCTGCACCGATACGCACCCCCTCAACAACGATTGAGCGGCTTCCGATGAATGCCCCATCTTCGATAATCACGGGCGACGCACCAGGGGGCTCGAGAACACCACCGATCCCGACACCGCCGGACACATGCACTCCCTTGCCGATTTGTGCGCACGAGCCAACGGTGGCCCATGTATCGACCATCGTCCCCGCACCGACATACGCCCCAATGTTGACGTATCCCGGCATAACAACGACACCAGGTTCGCAAAAGGCCCCATACCGGATGACCCCCGGAGGGACGACCCGTACACCGAACGCCTCAAGACCGGTCTTCGGTGGAATCTTGTCGTAGAACTCGAACATACCGACGTTCCACGTCTCCAACTCGGCAATCCGAAAATACAACGAGATCGCCTGCTTGACCCATTGGTTGACGACCCAGTCGTCACCAGATTGCTCGGCCACCCGAACCTCTCCACGGTCGAGCCGTGCAATCGTCCGTGTTACGGCCTCAGTGGCGCTCTCAAGTAGATCGAGATCCGCGTAGGCGGCTTCGATAGCGGCCTTATCGTTTATGAACTCAGACACGTGCGAACTACCTCCGCGGCTTTGGCGCAATCTTCCAGAGTGGGGACCAGGGCCAGGCGGATATACCCCTCGCCGCCCGGACCGAAGAATCGCCCGGCCGATACGACGACGCCGTCTTGAATCAACCTGTCCATCATTGCCATATCGTCGTCAACCTTGATCCAAAGATACAAACCAGCCTGAGATCCCACGACCTCGTACCCGAGAGGTTCGAACCCCTGACGGAGTACCTCACGTTTTGCGGCGAAGATATCCCGACGCTCCTTGGCGTGAACATCGTCGCCCCACGCGGCTATCGCCATCCTCTGGATGTGCTCCGGGGCAGCCGTGCCGGTTGTCGAGCGCAGGTTCTTGAGTACCGCTATCGCGGTCGCGTCACCAACGATCGCCCCGGAGCGATAGCCGGTCATCCCGGATCGCTTCGACAGCGACAGGTACACCAGCGCGCCCTCGCACCCCGGGCCGGCAACCTGCAAAGTCGACGTGGGACCCGTCGGGAAATGCTCTTCTTCGTAGACGTCCATGTAACACTCGTCCGACAACAAGAGTGCCCCACTCTCGCGGCAGCGGTCCAACAGAGACCTCAGCTCGTCGGCCGATGTCACCGCCCCGGTCGGGTTGTGAGGTGTGCAGGTCCATACGAGTCGGGCACGGTCCCACACGTCGTCGGGAATGTCGTCATGGCGCAGGACAAAGTCGCCCGACAACTCGACGCCATACGCTTCGGCGCCGGCGAACCGGGCTCCACGTTCATAGATCGGATAGCCCGGCGACCCGTACACGACAACGTCGTCGCCGGCAGGATCACAGAACGCAAACGGCGTGTTGAAGACCGCTTCTTTGGATCCGGAGGTCGGCACAATCTGAGTGTCCGGATCGACGACGACACCGAACCGACGCTGCAGATACAGTGCAACAGCCTCACGAAACTCCGGAAGCCCGGCAGCGGCGGGATACTGGCTCACCTCCGGGATCGCATCGCGAAGGGCGCCGGTGATAAACGACGGAGTCGGCTCGCGCGGGTCCCCGATTGAGAAATCAATGACCTTCTTACCTTCTGCTTCGAGGGCCCGGGCCATCTCTTTCACAGCGGCGATCTTGTACTCGCCTAGTTCGCTGAGAACGGGATTGATACGCATGGGCGCAACGGTAGCTCACGGAGCCGCAGATGCATACGCAGGTCGTAGAATGACAGCATGAACTCGACCCGTTTTCGCATCACCCTCACGCTGCTCGGTCTCGCCCTTATTGGTGTCGTTGTCAGCGTCGTTCTGTTCGCCCCTACCGGGCGACCCGCCGTCGTGCCCGATGCGGTCGAACGCTTCTCCCCGGGTCAGGGCGACACGGTGCAGCGCCAGGTCTCCGTCATGGTCGACATGAAGGTCGGCTATGAGATTCAGCTCTTCGTCGACGGAGTGGAAATCCCCGCAGAGTTCCTCAATATCACCGAGGCGACGGGAGTAACCGTGTGGCGACCAAGCGAAGAAGAGGGCAACCTGGCGTGGCCGGTCGGTGAACACTCCATTGCCGTGGTCTACAACCGAATTGTCGGCACTGCCGACACCGGCGAGTTCACCTGGACGTTCCGGGTCCAATAGCACCCGGCTCGGATCCCGCCCCACCGCCGACGCAAACTGGGAACGCAAGCGCGTACAGTGGGAAGTGGCGAAACGAGGGAACATGCCACAGATGGTGCAGCTTGAAATCCGTGGTGTCGGTGGTGCAGCCGCGGAGGAGATCCTGGGTGGTCCAGTCACTCAAACGGCAGGCGATCGAACCGCGGGCTTCTACAAGCCCGACACACCGCGCTCGGATGGTCGGGATGTCGAGGCCTACGAGTGGGGCCGACTTACCTCGGGTGCATCGAGCACTGCGGTGTGGTGGATCCTCTTCCCCTTCACCCTGATGAATGTTGCCGGGTGGATGTTCCAGCCAACCGAGAGCGAGCGCCGGAATCCCGACGAGAAGATTCGGTCGAGTCTGTGGTGGGGGCGCTTGTTGGTCGTGTTCGGTGGTCTGGCGATAACGGCCGTGTATGTTGTCTGGACCGTAACTCTTACGACCGAGATCGTTGCTTTCGGCTGTGCTCAGAGCGCGGAATGTTCAAGTCGCTGGTATGTCGGACCCGTCGGATGGTTCGGATCCAACCCCGTCTGGCTGGTTACTGTCGGCATCGGGCTTGCGGCCCTCTTGATCCTCGGACTCTTCCTTTTCATCCTTCGCAGTCAGGACAAACTTGAGGGTTACGAAGCTGACCCTGCCCGACGAACAATCGGATCGGCGGATCAACGCCGGCCAGACACGAATCGTTTGCGCCGTAACACGACCCTCGAAAACCAGGGCTTCTGGTATCGGTGGGAGGAACATCGCAGGCTGTTCCGTTGGCACCTGGGACTCACGATGCTGCTGCTCGGCGCTGCCGCAGGGCATGCCGTGACGCGCATGGGCTGGGTTACCCCGCCGCGGGGTGCCCGGCTCGCAATCGTGGTCGTCATCCTCGCGGTCGTGATCGCTCTCTGGTGGCTCAGCGGACCGGAGAAGTTCCGTGACGCCGGTGGGCAGAATCATGCAACGTCAGAGGACACAAAGCGACAAGCAGGATGGACGTTCGCCCATGTCATGTTCGCGGTGATCGGATTCTTACTCATCACCTCGGCGAGCGACTTCATCGAGAACCGGATCATGACTCCGTTCGGATTCCTTGACGCAATACGGGGACTCTCGATGGTGTTCTACATTGTCGGGGTCCTCACTCTCGGACTGATGTTCTACCGGCGATTCTCCCTGAAAGACCGCACCAACCTCGGCGGGTGGCTGTGGTTGTTCCCCGCACTCGCCGCCGGGCTGTCAATCACGATCGCCGGCGCCGGCTTCGTTGCCATCGCGCATGTACTGGGAAGGGGGATGCGAGGAGCGCAATGGGTAGCCGAGAACGGATTCGACATTGTGCTCGTAGACATCTTCATAGTGTCGATCATTGTCGCTGGACTCGTTGTGTTCTTCCGACACCGATTCGCGGAGAAACCAACTGCCGAGGTCCGCAACGACTACTACGGCACGACGGACTCGCTCTCAGATCGCGAGACTGCCTGGGTCCGTGCCATCGCAAAAGCACGGATGCTCGCGAGGCTCCCATCGAACGGTGACGGGTTAATCCTTTTGCTGGTGACCATCCTCCTGATCGCCACGGGTCTCCAGGCATGGAGCGGTGGATTCGACATGTCGGCAGGAGTGAACGGGGCTTTCGCCGCCCCACTCTTTGGGATCGACGGACTCAGCTTCATCCACCCTGCTGCCGCCGTATTTATCGTCCTCTACGTCTTCCCCGGGGTTCAGCTCATCCGCAAGAATGCGCGCTCGCGCGCCAGCCGTCGCCAGCTCGGCAAGGTTTGGGACGTACTCAGCTTTTGGCCACGCCGGTTCCATCCGCTGGCCGCACCCTGCTACGCAGAGCGCGCAGTCCCGGAGTTTCGAGATCGCATCCGCTACCACCTCCTCCAGGGAAAGACCGTGATCGTGTCGTCGCACTCACAGGGAACAGTCATTGCGTTTGCCGCCCTCCTCCAGATCGCGACTGAGCGGGAGCGGGTCGGATTCGATCTCCCGACATTCGACGAAAACACGATGGACGACGGCATCGAATCCAACAGCTACGCATCCATTGCCGGGTCCAAGCGGAGGTTGCCGCCCGATGCGCTCACAAGAGTCGGCCTTGTCACGTTCGGATCACCGCTCAGCACTCTCTACGGCCGATTCTTCCCGGAGAACTTCGGCGCCCCTGGACTGTTTCAAGGACTCAGGAACCGGTTGGCAACACTGAAGCCTTCCGGCAAGAAGGCATGGCGCAACCTGTGGCGACCCACCGACTACATCGGGCAGAGGGTTTTTGTGGAACCCGGCGGCGTGTTGTCACCCCCGGACGCCGAGGCCGACATCCGCGTGCTGGAAGCACTCCAGCCGTTGTTCCCATACGAATCACACAGCAACTACGAGCGCGAGCAGCAGCTCAAAGACACGATCGACCGGTTTGCCGGGGAGATCTAGGCACGGCCGGGGCCCGGCGACACCCTCGACAAGCACGTACCGCGTCGCACGCGTGGTAACCCATCGCTTTCGGCCATACTGGCCCGATGGTCAGCGATCAACTGCTAACAACCCTCGGTGCCATCGGTGACGGGCCGCTGGCAGGCTCGGAGACCGCACGCTACGCCACGGACGCCACAGGGAACTATCACGGCCTCCCGTTGGCAGTGATGCGTCCGCGAACGACTAACGAAGTCTCCGAGATCGTCCGCGCCTGTGCCGGCTCCGGTGTGAGCATCGTGCCGCACGGCGGCAACAGCGGCCTCGTGGGAGGTGCTGTGCCGCTCGGCGACGGACAGAGCGTGGTTGTTTCCCTGGAAAGAATGCGAGCGGTCCGTGACCTTGATCTGGCGTCGAACACGGTGACCGTCGAAGCAGGTTATCTCCTGGTTGAAATCCACGAGCTCGCCTCAGACAACGGCAGACTCTTCCCACTCCGACATGCAGGTCTGAGCAGCCAGATCGGTGGCAACCTCAGCACCAACGCGGGGGGTACCAGCGTGATCCGCTATGGCATGGCTCGCAACCTCGTCCTTGGCGTCGAAGTCGTTCTGGCAGACGGCAGTGTCTGGAACGGACTCCACCATCTCCCGAAGGACAACACCGGTTACGACCTGAAACAGCTGTTTCTCGGAGCGGAGGGGACGCTGGGCATCATCACGGCGGCCAAGGTCCGACTTTTCCCCTCACCGAAACTTCGAACCACCGCTTGGGTGGGCGTGGGTTCGTGTGCGAACGCTATCGACCTTCTACAGCGGTGCCGGAGCGAGTTGGATGAGTTTCTCTCGACGTTCGAGCTCATGAATCGGCATTCGGTCGAGCGGCACCTCGACGGTCGAAAGTCACCTTTACCCAACGTCCACGAGTGGCACGTCCTCGCCGAATTCTCAGCCACCTCTGACCGGGTACCCCTCGAAGAGACGCTGTTGGATGTACTCACCAAAGCTAGCAACGATGCAATAGTCGAGGATGCCGTCATTGCTGCGAGCGCCCGGCAGGCCGAGGCTCTGTGGGATATCCGAGAAGGGATCCCGGCTGTGTTGATAGAGGAACAGACCTGCGTCAAGGGTGATACCGGTGTGCCCGTCAGCGCGATTCCCGAGTTCGTCGCGACCGCCGACGCAGGCGTTCAAGCGATACTCCCGCTCGCGCGGATTATCACATTCGGGCACGTGGGTGATGGCAACATCCACTACAACGTTGTTCGACCCGCAGCGATGAGCGCAGAAGAGTTCGCCGGCCATCGACCTGCCATAACAAGGGTGATCGAAGAGGCTGCGCTGGACCTTGGTGGCACGCTCAGCGCCGAACACGGCCTCGGCCAAAAGAAGCTTCAACGGATTGCGCAAATTCTCTCCCCCGAGGAACTCAAGCTGATGAGCACGATCAAGCTCGCATTGGATCCTCAGGGGATCATGAACCCGGGGAAACTCATCGACCCCCACGGTCGGTCGTCCGGTACCGCGTAGCTGTCGCCGTGCAGATGACCCGCAGCCGATCGTGTCACCGACGGCCGCACCGAGCCACTCATTGCTGTGAGCGTCAGGAATAGGTCCGGGAACCACTATGTTGATATGCGCACTAGCCCCAGGAAGGCCATACCAGATGACTGCCGCCCCGAAAAGGGGGGCCGCGTTCGCCGCACATCGGACAAACCTCGAATCGACGCTCTCCACTATTCGGAGCCGCACGTTCCAGATAACCGATGCCCTCACCGACGACGACCTCCACCGACAGTTCAACTCACTCATGTCCCCGATCGTGTGGGATATGGGCCATGTAGCAAACTTCGAGGAGTACTGGCTGCTCCGCAGACTCGACGGACGCCCGGCACACGACCCTGACCTTGATGTCCTCTACAACCCATTTGACAACCCCCGCCGGGTGCGGGCGGACTTGCCGATTCTCGACCGCCGCGAAGCCGCCGCGTACCTGGACAACGTGCGCACGGACGCTGTCGAAATTCTGCGTGACACCGATCTCGATCCAGACGCACCCCTGCTGGCCGACGGCTATGTCTGGTCGATGGTTGCCCAACATGAGGCTCAGCATCAAGAAACTGTGCTCCAGGCCCTGGACCTGCGCGACGATCTTGCACCGTATGTGATCGCCACGCAGCGACGTCTACCCCGTCGGACAGCCGCAGTCGACGAAACCGCCAGGATCACGATTCCCGGGGGTGCCTTCACGCTCGGGACGGATGATCGGGCACACACGTACGACAATGAGCGCCCGTCCCACACGTCCGACGTCGCAACCTTTGCGATTGATAAGTTCCCCGTCACCGTCGGGCGTTATAACGAGTTCGTCCGGGTGGGAGGTTACGCCCGTCAAGAGTTCTGGACCGCCGAAGGATGGGAATGGGTCAACAAGCAGGGACACGCAACGCCCCAGGGCTGGATCCCCGATCTCGATGGTGGCTGGCTTGTGCGAAGGTTCGGCCACGTTGTAACACTCGACCCGACCGAACCCGTTGAGCACGTCAGTTTCCACGAGGCGGAGGCGTTTGCTCGGTACGTCGGCGCCCGCCTCCCCACCGAAGCCGAATGGGAAAAGGCAGCCGGCTGGGACCCGACAACCAAAATATCGCGCACGTACCCGTGGGGCGAAACACCACCAACGACCGACCATGCCAACCTTGGACATGTTGGCTGGGGACCGGCTCCCGTGGGGAGCTATCCGAAAGGTGCGAGTGCGTACGGGGTCGAACAGCTACTCGGTGACGGGTATGAGTGGACGACATCGTTCTTCGAACGCTACCCCGGATACACGATGTTCCCCTACCCGGAGTACTCCGAAGTGTTCTTCGGCGAGGACTACCGGGTGTTACGCGGCGCGTCATGGGCGACATCAAAATGGGTTGCCCGGACAACCTTCCGCAACTGGGACTATCCAATACGGCGTCAGATCTTCGCCGGAATCAGACTGGCATGGGACGTGTGAGATGTGCCGCCTAACCGGGTATGTGGGGAGTCCGATCCCGCTCGCCGAGCCACTTTATCGAGCGCCTCATTCGCTTGAAAATCAGGCGTACCAACCCCGTGAGCAGATCCACGGTGCCGTCAACGTCGACGGCACCGGCGTTGCATGGTGGGATGGGGATGACCCCGAGCCCCTTCGTTACGTCACCCCGATGGCGCCCTGGCAGGATGCCAACCTCCCTGCACTTTCCGAGCGACTGACATCCGGGATGTTTCTCGCCGCCGTACGCTCGGCAAGCCCCGGCATCGCGATCGGACCTTCGAACGTCGCACCATTCGTCGTGGACACGATGGCGGCGGTTCACAACGGTCGCATCGCCGGCTTTCGCGGCGAGTTGGGTCGGGAACTCGTGAACTCACTCTCTGTCGACTCCTATGAACACTTTCACGCGGTGAACGACTCGCTGGCTCTGTTCCTGGCAGTGATCGACCACTACACGGGCGATCTCGTCCTCGCGACAACCGAGGCCCTTGCTCACGTCGACGCCCTCGTCAGAAAACACGGCTCCGAGGCAACACTTAACCTCGTCGTCTCCGACGGAGCCGGAATCGTGGCGGCGCGCCACTCCGTGAACGGTCCCCTCAACAGCCTTTACACCTCCCAACGAAGCGGCGGATCATGGGTTGTGTCCGAGCCGTTGGACGATGACCCGGATTGGGACCCGGTGCCCGATCACCACCTCGTCTATCTCACGTCAAGCGGTATTACCACGCACCCTCTGGAGGCGTCATGACACGACAGCTCGAAACCACGGCATCTGTTCGGAGGCTGTCCCCTCCTTCCAATGTGGGATCCGAACTCGCGGCAGACACCTTTTCAGGCCTAACAAGCACGCCGAAACAACTGTCCTCAAAGTACTTCTACGATGCCAGGGGATCGGAGCTCTTCGAAGACATCACACAACTCCCGGAGTACTACCTCACACGAGCAGAAGCCGAGATCCTCACGCTCTACGCCGACGAGATGATGGACGCTATCAGACCCGAAGAGCTCGTCGAGCTCGGTTCCGGGTACTCCGTGAAAACACGCCTCCTCCTCGAAGCGCTCCAACGAGCAGGCACGGGAGCACTATATATACCGTTCGACATCTCCGAAACCGCGATACGCGATGCGTCTGCCACGTTGAGCGACCACTACCCATGGCTCACTATCGAAGGGCTCGTCGGAGACTTCCCGGCTGACCTACCGAGGATTCCTCACAGTGGCCGGCGACTTGTCACGTTCCTCGGATCGACGATCGGGAACTTCCGGTCACCCGACAGAGTCGAGTTCTATCGCTCGGTCGGCGCCATGTTGGAGCCGGCTGACGGTCTCCTCGTCGGGGTCGATCTCGTGAAAGACATCGACACCCTCGTCGCCGCCTACGACGACAGCGCCGGCGTCACAGCGGAGTTCAACAAGAACATTCTCCACGTCTTGAACCGAGAACTCGGAGCCGACTTCCCGGTCGATGACTTCGACTACGTCGTGCGCTGGGATGCGGACGAAGAATGTGTCTCGATGGGTCTACGAGCCACCCGGGACATGGTCGTGACGATCACCGACATTGGCCTGACGATCCACCTCGCAGAAGGCGAAGAGATCCACGACGAGGTGTCATGCAAGTTCAGGCGTGACGTCGTGGTGGCCGAAGCGTCCGCAGCCGGACTCGCTGTTAATGGCTGGTGGACGGACACCGGGGACCGATTCGCGGTTGCGCTGCTGCAACCGAAACCTGCTCCTCGACCATGGAAGCTGCACCGCCCCCGCAACTGAAATCCGCCACAGCACTGATATGCTGAGCCTCGTGTTAGGGACGACGAGGGATCAAACGCCGGACAGACCACTCGAAATCGGTGAAGTCATAGACGCGGGGTTCTCCCTGTGGCGTCGATCGCTCGGCACGATGACCGTCGTAACGCTCGCGATAGGTTCGACCTACACGTTCGTGGCGATTGTCCGGAACTGGGTCGGGTCTTCCACGAGCATCAACCTTCAAGGTGCAGTCCAGACCGGTCGACTGCACCCGGATCTCTACGACTTCCTCCTGTTGGCGTTTGTCATAGCCTTTCAGATCATCGGGGCTGCCTACGTTGCCGATGATGTCCGCACAGGCCGACTCCGCACGCCACGACAACTGTTCAGCACCATAGGCATCACGATCCCTCTCAAAGATTGGTTTCTAGCCGCGACGATGGCCATCGGAACAGTCCTCGTGCTGCCCCTGCCTGTTGTGCTCCATATCCCCGGTGTGCTCGTCCGAGAGGGCAACGGGTATATCGCCACCGTGAGGCGTTCATTTCACCTGGCGACGCGTCGAGTGCTGAAAGTCCTGTGGGTCGTCCTCATAGCGATACTCGTGATCCTCGGTCTCGGCGTCGGGACGTATGGCGTGGCGTTTGCATGGATAACCGGGAACCCACCACCGACACCGGTACTGGCGATCATTGCCCCACTGTTCATCCTGGTTGCTTCATCCGCGCTCGGAACGATCGGCGGCATGTCTGTCGCTCTGGTTTCAGACGGCATTGCGAGAAGGGATGGCCTTGACCTCCTGGAGCGGGTCCACGAGGCGCGCGCGACCGCTCAACACGCTCCATCACCATGATTACCAGCGAAGAACTAACAAACCTGGCTGAGAACGCACGGACGGGTCCCGGTGCGTTTGACCAGTTGCGTGCGGTCACGGAAGTCGACGGCCGGTCGGTCAATATGGAGGCGATCCTTGGTGACGCGACGCCGGAGACGGCGGTCGAACGGATCGATACGCTCACTCGACTTGACGCCACGGGCACGGCGCAGCAAGAACCTGAAGAGTTCGGCTCCCCCATCCGCCCACCGTCAGCCGGCGATGGAACGTTCCTCGCCTACCTACTGATCGCTGCCCTCGGTGTTGCCTTAGTGGTCGTGTTTCTCCGGACTCGACAAGACCGTAGAAGGAAACCGGCTCCACCCGCGTCGGTCGAGGTTGCGACAAACCTTGACGTACAGCGCCGCACCTATGCCGACGACGCACGAGAAGCGGCGGCGAGCGGTGACTACGCAAGCGCGGTGCGTCTGTGGTTCCGATGGGGCCTCGCTGCAATGGAAGAGCGCGGAAAGATCGACGACCACACCATTGCGACCGCCGGCACCCTTCGACAAACCAGCCGCCATCTGCACGCCAACCGAGTGGCCCGGGACTTCGACATCGTGGTGTACGCCGAGAGACCGGCAACCAAGGCCATGGTCGACGATCTTGAGCAGGTCTGGATGGAGATCCTTGACGAGGACAACCCATGAAACGTCGATCACAGGGGTTCTGGAACGTGGTGTGGACACTGCCCGTCGCCCTCGTCCTCTTCGCGGGTCTCTTCGTCACATTGTTCCCTCCAACACCGACGCCTACGACACAATCGGTTCCATGGTCGACCTACGACACGTCCCTTGCGGGACTGGACAACCTCTATTCACTCCTCGAACAGGACCACCCGATGGGTCGCCTGGCTGATCTTCCATCAATATCCACTCTCGCTGTTGCGCCCGGGTCAACGGTGTTCATTGCCGGACTGCACTCGTTCGATGCGAACCAGATCGCACAGCTCGAAGAGCTCATCGACTCCGGCGTGAACGTTGTGTTCGCTCTCGCCGGGGCACCCCCGCCACTCAGCGTCGCACCGCTGACCGCGTCACCCACGACGGTTCGGGCGGAGGTAGAGGTCACGATCGACGGTCTTCTAAGCGAACGCGTCATTCTCTCAACGCTCCGCGGGCCGATCGCCGGGATACGCCAGTTCACCGATCTCGGGGAGACCCTCCCCGTTGTTGCTACCGCCGATGGTGCACCCGTCGCTGCTGACGCCATCGGAGAGGGGATCGCCTGGTTTCTCTCGGACCCGGATCTGCTGACGAACAGGTGGCTCTACAACGCTGATAATGCCAGCCTCCCCCTTCTCGTGGCCGGCGCCGCAGGCCGACCGGTTTTCTTCTACGAGCCGGTCACACCGCCCAGTCCCGTAGCCGGGTTCGCAACGCTCCCATCCAACATCAAAACGGCGCTACTTCTGCTCGGTGTCGCAGCTTTCGTATATGCGGTGTCAGCAACGTCCCGGTTCGGACCTATCGAACGCAACAAGCGCGCCCTGGAGCCGTCACGCGCCCAATATGCGACCGCACTTGGGACACGCCTCGCTCGCATCGAGAATGCCGGCAGACCGGCTGGTACCTACCTAGCGCGGCGTCTTCGCCGGGAGCTACAACGTCGAGCAGCCACGAACGACCCCGCTGATCTCCGTGAGGCGGGGCGCCGCGCCGAGGTGTCAGACCAGAAGATAGACCTTTCACTGAGCTCTGTCGCACCGCTGCTCCCAACCGCGCAGGCTCTTGCACAAGTCTTGAGATCAAACAGAAACATGAGGAAGGACCACCGATGAACCAACTCCGAACCCGTGTCATCGATGCAGTTGAGCAGGTTGTCGTCGAAGCATCGACGACAGTCGACGTCTTGTTGATGGCACTTAGCGTTGATGGCCACGTGCTCATCGAAGGACCCCCGGGGGTGGCAAAAACTCTCGTTGCGCGCACCGTCGCCGCTGCGTTGGGACTCGACTTTGGAAGAATCCAGTTCACACCCGACATGTTGCCATCGGATATCACGGGAACGTTGGCTCTCGACGGCGCCAAGCTTTCATTTAGGAAAGGCCCCATCT
>VAPH01073264.1_pt1 | contig 18634 bp, 19 predicted proteins | sample 3393861 | NCBI WGS metagenome assembly VAPH01 (sample SAMN08290439, study PRJNA428436) | hydrothermal vent metagenome | isolation source: Deep-sea hydrothermal vent chimney | place: Atlantic Ocean: South-mid Altantic Ridge | reverse complement strand
CTTGCCTTTTCCCGGGCCTGTCTTTTCCCTGGCCTACCTTTTCATAGACTGGAAGAATTCGGCATTACTCTTGGTGGATCGCAGTTTGTCCAGCAGGAATTCCGAGGCCTCCATTTCGTCCATCTGGTGCAGTAATTTCCGCAGGATCCAGACCTTTTGCAGTTCTTCCGGTTCCAGTAACAATTCTTCGCGACGGGTCCCCGAGCGATTAATGTTAATCGACGGATAGGTGCGTTTTTCTGCCAGGCGCCGATCAAGGTGGACTTCCATATTGCCTGTGCCCTTGAATTCCTCGTAAATGACATCGTCCATTTTTGAGCCGGTATCAATCAGGGCAGTGGCCAGGATGGTGAGGCTGCCGCCTTCTTCAATATTTCGGGCGGCACCAAAAAAGCGTTTCGGTCGTTGCAGGGCATTGGCATCAACACCGCCGGTGAGCACCTTGCCCGAGGCGGGCACCACGGTATTGTAGGCCCGGGCCAGGCGGGTGATGGAATCGAGCAATATCACCACGTCTTTTTTGTGTTCAACCAGGCGTTTGGCCTTTTCGACGACCATTTCTGCCACCTGTACGTGGCGGGTGGCGGGCTCATCAAAGGTTGAGGAAATGACTTCACCGCGAACCGTGCGCCGCATTTCCGTGACTTCTTCCGGGCGTTCATCAATGAGTAAGACCATCAGTATAACGTCGGGATTGTTGGCCACAATAGAGTGGGCAATTTGTTGCAACATGACGGTTTTACCGCTCTTGGGTGCCGACACAATCAAACCACGCTGGCCCAAACCTATGGGTGCAATCAGGTCAATGACCCGGGCGGTCAGGTTTTCCGCAGATTCATTATCCTGCTCCAGCCTGAGCCGGTCTTGCGGGTGCAGGGGCGTCAGGTTTTCAAAAAGGATTTTGTGCTTGGCGTCATCGGGGCCCTGGAAATTGATCTGGTCAACTTTCAACAAGGCGAAGTAACGTTCGGATTCTTTTGGTGGCCGGATAAAACCTCTTACGGTATCGCCGGTTCTTAGATTAAAGCGACGTATTTGCGAGGGCGAGACATAGATGTCATCGGGGCCGGCAAGATACGAGCAATCGGCGGAGCGTAAAAATCCAAAGCCGTCTTGCAGGATTTCGACCACGCCTTCGCCAGTAATATCCTCACCCTTTTTTGAGAGTGATTTTAAAATGGCAAAAATCAGGTCCTGGCGGCGCATTCTGCTGCCACCTTCAAGATTCATTTCATTGGCCATCTTGGACAGTTCGGTGACGGGTTTTTTCTTTAATTCGGAGAGGTTCATGCTAGTTTTTTTTCATTTGTGTGAGTGGTTGATTGGTTCTGGATTGGCCAGCCTGGAATTGGGGGACGTAGAGCCTGGAAAATCCTGAGTGAAAAGAAAGTAAAAGTATTAAATGAAGTATCTATGTAAAGTGAATTTATTAAATGATCGAATTTATTAAACGATTCGAGTTTATTAAAATGATTTTAAAAAAAGGATTATTTTGGATTATTTTTATAGCGACTTGAAGGGCACCAGACATAATGGGTATCGAGGTGCCTGTGTCTTTCGTATGCCAGAAACTTAGCACTAGTTAACGAGTACGTCCAGCCCCAGCCTGATATTTGCTATTTTTAGTCTTTTTTTCAGTTGTTTATACTAGATTAAGGAAACTCTGATCAATATATGTTTGTCATTCCGGATATGTTCGTCATTCCGGCATGTTTGCCAGTCCGACAACTATTTGTCATTCCGACCGAAGCGGAGGAATCTTGTAACTTCCTGATACTATTGAAGTTCCTTGGAGTGAGTTCTCTCGGCAACTGCTCCATGCGTTGCTCTACCTCCTCCATCCATGGAGTCGTCCACTGCGGTTGAGATGACAATTGACCAAAGCTTCATTTAAGCGCGAATACTTAAATGTGAATGGTTACAGATTTTCATCCAGAAAGGCCGATAATTGTGATTTTGAGACCGCACCCACCTTGGTTGCCTCAACATTGCCATTTTTGAATAACATCAGGGTCGGGATGCCCCGAATACCGTATTTTGGTGGTGTGCCGGGATTTTCATCAATATTGAGCTTGGCGATTTTTATTTTTTCGCCATATTCCTTGGCTATTTCTTCCAGGACCGGGGTAATCATTTTACAGGGACCACACCATTCCGCCCAATAGTCTACTAATACCGGCGCATCAGACGACAGTACGTCATTCTCAAAACTGTCATCAGTGACATAGACTATTCCTTCGCTCATGGTTCTTTACTCCTGGTCTGGGTGCTTGATTATTGTGTTTATGATTATACTTTGGCTTGAGGATGCTATTTCAGCGGAATACGCTGAGCAATGCAAGTGTCATTATTAATTCCCCACAGCGACTATTCGTATTATAGTGCGGGCCGGCACTGATTTCCTGAAATCAGCCAGTATAATCCCGCCCTACAAGGTTTTAGCCAAATATTACTATGACATTATTATGACAGACACACATATCACCGATCAGCCATTTACCGGCCTGGGCCTGCAAGAAAGCCTGTTAAAAGGCCTCGTAGACGCTGGTTTTGAGTTTTGTACCCCAATTCAGGCAGAAACCCTGCCCCTGGCACTGGCTGGCAAGGACGTGGCCGGACAGGCCCAGACCGGCACCGGCAAAAGTGCGGCGTTTTTATTGGCCATGTTTAACCACCTTATGGAGCACCCGGCAGCAGAAAGCAGAAAATTGACTCAACCCCGGGCATTTATTATGGCGCCGACCCGGGAGCTGGCCATCCAGATCCATAAAGATGCCGAACTGCTGGGTAAATACACAGATTTCAAAATGGTGCTCGTTTATGGCGGCACCGGTTATGAGCAGCAGCGCAAGGCCCTTGAGGATGGTGTCGATATCCTGATCGGTACACCGGGCCGTACTATAGATTATTTCAAACAAAATATATTCGATCTCAAGGCGGTCCAGGTCATGATCATGGATGAAGCGGATCGTATGTTTGACCTGGGTTTTATCAAGGATATCCGTTATTTGTTAAACCACATGCCGGCCCGGGAAGAACGACTCAACTTGTTATTTTCAGCGACACTCTCTCACCGGGTAGGCGAACTTGCCTATGATCATATGAACGACCCGGTAGAAGTCGAGGTGGCGCCGGATCAAAAAACCGCCGATAAAGTAACCCAGACCCTTTATCACACGGCAAACGAAGAAAAAATTCCACTCCTGATTGGCTTGCTGCGGCACATGGATCCACACAGGACCCTGATTTTTATTAACACCAAACACATGGCTGAAAAAATCCAGTCATGGCTAGAAGCCAATGGCTTACAGGCCGAGGTCATTTCCGGTGACGTACCCCAGAACAAACGTCAACGCTTGTTGGAAGATTTCAGTACTGGCAAATTGCCGGTGTTGGTGGCAACCGATGTCGCCGCCCGGGGCCTGCACATCCCGGATGTCAGCCACGTGTTTAACTTTGACCTGCCCCAGGATGCAGAAGATTACGTTCATCGTATTGGCCGCACGGCGCGGGCCGGTGCCAGTGGCGATGCCATTAGTTTTGCCTGTGAAACCCACGCCTACTCGTTAATGGAAATCGAAGAATTCATTGCACACAAAATTCCCGTGGCCAGGATTACACCGGATTTATTGCCAGAACTAATCAAGCCAAAATATCGCGAGCGCCAATCAAGGGATAAAAGATCCCGTGACCGTGATTCCAGAAGTGGCTCAAGAAATAGCCCAGGAAGTAACAGGCCTCGATCACGAGATGGCGGCGGTCGTAGTCGTGCAACTAAAAACGAAACAGGCAGTCGCGAGTCATCGACCGAAACGACAGCAGTTCCGCCACAGCCACAGGTAAGTGCACCAGTTGCCAAAGTACCAGTTAAGGAATCAGTTCAAAAGTCAGAGCGTGAACTGGTTAAGGCTGAAACAAAAAAAGCACCCGTGACAACATCGCCTAAACCGCGCAGGACGTTCAAAGGCGGCGGCCCGGCAGTGGGTTAACTGTTGACGGCTGCGTGTAATACCCTGAGTTCAGGCACGGCCAGACCTGCCTCATCGGCAGTTTGTAACGCCCTCTCCAGTCGCGCCGGGGCGGAACGACCCATACATTTGTGATCCGGGTCGCCATCAAAGGCATGCAACATGCCTTTTATTAACAAATCATTATCCAGGCTGGTACCCGTTAAATACCCCTGTATTTCAATGACTTCACTGGCAATTTCCTGGGCCAGATCTTTGTGTTGGCGCCACAATTCAGAAACAGTGCCGCCAGTTTTTAAGCCGGCAATATTGGTTGTCAGGATATAAACATTTTTCAATACAAGCTCAAACAATAACGCGTCACTGTCGACAAGTTTGTTTGTCGGTATGTTGAGACTGGTTAGGGCAGTACTGACCAAATCTGCATTGGGACCAAATATCGGTGACGGGATTAACACCTTAAAATCCTGCCCCGGTTTTTTTTCAAACCAGACTGAAATTACTGTTGGATTGTTAATGCCATGTGACAGCCAGTCACGTGGTAATAATTCATTTTGAATTAAGACCAGTTTGTCATAGTGAGTTGCCGGAATTTGATCAAGCACGCCGTGTAAATCATTTTCGGCGACTGTTAACAGGATGGCTGCCGGGTCAGGCGCCTGGTCGAGACAGGTTTTAATATCCATGTCCCGGGTGACGGGGTAAACAGGATAACCGGCCCGCAGGCAAGCACGGGCAAACACACTGCCCATTTCACCCATTCCAATACTGATGACTGGATTTATCATGGGTTTTTGTGAACCATCAAAACGCTATTTGATGAACCACGAATCCAGGTAGAACCCTTTACCGCCAAAACCAATCTCAAGTTGTGGGTAAAAACCTTCGGCATTGGGCAAGGCGCTGCCGGAAAGTAAAAATGGTTCGGCTACCCCTGACAGGGTGATGGCTTGCCAACCCTTGCCTTTCGGGACCAGTGCAATTTTCTGGTGTAATTTAAAATGGGGTATCCAGGTATTGTTTGGTTCCGGGTAATAACGAACATGTAACGTGCCCAGTAATTTTCTTTCATCGGTAAGGCCGCGGAATAGCTGGATCTGCCTGTCTGCTGGCTGGTAACGGGCGCTGATCGTAGAGCCCGGCAGGATAATAATTTTATCTGCCCGCACGCCTTTTTGTGGTGATTCAAAGTTGCCAGCCGCGATCGGAATTTCTACTTCCTCCCGTGCCAGCTGCTCAATATCTATATAAACAAGCCTGATCAGTAATACTTCTTCAACAATATCTTCATCGCTGGCAATATCTTCAATATTTTCCCGTGCGCTCACTGAGTTGGTTGCAGATAGTGCGATAAGCGCAAACAGGAAAAGCAGGATAAAGCGTAAATAACAGTTGTGGTAAACAGATCTCATCGGTGTTCCATGGCGTTCCATTATAGGGCTGCAATGAAAGGTTACTTATTTGCAGGTCTGCTGTCTACCGTAAAAACTATTAATGGAATAAGGGCGCGGGATGGCGCATTCTTGTTGATTCTGACCCAAATAGATATAAATTCACAGATTCACGAAAAAGATTCACGAGTTTGACCATGAGAATATTTTCATTACCGATTACCGGACTGATTACCAGCGGCCTGATCCTGGCCCTGGCCTCCCCGGGTCTTTATGCAGGCCAGCAGGAGATTAAGGTTAGCAACGGTAATTCCATATCCATCACACGCCTGCAAGCTACCGGTAATATCAGCCTGCTGTGGCTGCCATCGGAGCACGGCCTTAGCGAGGGTGACAAGCAAATTTCAAACCAGCTAGCAAAACTGGGGGTCGATGTTTGGCTGGTCGATTTGCTGAGCAGTTACTTTTTGGCACCTGTTGCCAGCAGTATCAATAAACTGCCTGTTGCGGATATTTCACAATTAATAAATGAATTCATGCTGCGGGCAAAAGACCAGAAATTCGTACTCACCAGTGGTCGCAGTGCGGTTGTTTTATTACGGGCACTTAAGACCAGCAAACGCCCCGACGGTGTTTTGTTAATTTCACCAAATCTTTACACGGCCACCCCGGAACCGGGTGCCAGCGCAACTTATCTGTCAATCACCAGTTCAACAAAACAGGATATAATCATTTTTCAGCCACAGTTATCACCCTGGTACTGGCAGCGAGACACACAGTCCAGGGTATTGGAGTCTGGCGGCAGCCGGGTTGTGGTCGAGGTATTAACGGGTGTTCGCGACCGTTTTTACTTTCGCCCTGATGCCATGACCAGCGAGCAGTCACTACAGCACAAGTTGCCACTATTGTTACTGGAAAAAATGAAATCTTTTTAGAATGAAATATTTTTAATCTGGAACCGGAAAAAAGCCGATGTTAAAAAAAACAAATACCAAGTTTTTATTTAATTACATTTATATTTTCACAGTCCTGTTTTTTATTATTTTGCCAGGATCAAACCTGTGGGCAGGTGATTTAAAACCTTATAAAGGAGAAAGCAAGCCACCCCCTCTTAGCCTGCCTGATCTATCAGGAACTATACGGACCCTGGATTCATTTAAGGGAAAGGTTGTTTTGATAAATTTCTGGGCCACCTGGTGTCCGCCATGCCGAATCGAGATGCCTTCCATGTGGCGCCTGAAAAATAAATTTAGAGATAAGCCGTTTGAGGTGCTGGCAGTTGATATGGGCGAAGATAAAATAACCATAACAACATTCATGCCTGCTAAAATGGAGCGTGATTTCGTCGTTTTGATGGACATGGAAGGCAAGGCGTTAAAAGACTGGAAAATCTTTGCTTTTCCAACAAGTTTTTTGATTGGTAAAAAAGGGAAAATTCGTTACGCCTTATACGGTGGATATGAATGGGATGGGCCGGAACCAGTAAAGGTAGTGCAAATGTTGTTAAGCGAAAAATAATATTTTATGGATTGTAATATTATAGATCCTTTAACCAGTCTCGTGGTTTAAGATAGTTCTCGTATAAATCTGCTTCCGGGCTGCCAGGTTCAGGTGACCAGTTATAGCGCCACTTCACCAGTGGCGGTAATGACATTAATATGGACTCGGTACGGCCGCCGGTTTGCAGGCCAAAAATTGTACCGCGGTCATAGACAAGGTTGAATTCCACGTAACGGCCGCGACGGTAAAGCTGGAAGTCTCGCTGTTTTTCATCGAATGGCGTATTTTTTCGTTTTTCTATAATTGGCACGTAGGCATCAAGGTAATGATCACCGACACTTTTCATAAAACTGAAACAGTGCTCAAAACTTTTTTCATTCAAGTCATCAAAAAATAAACCACCGACACCCCGGGTTTCATTGCGGTGTTTGAGATAAAAATAGTCATCGGCCCATTTTTTGTATTTAGTGTAATAATCGATGTCCTTGTCATCGACAAAGGACTCGCAGGCTTTTTTGGCGACCTGGTGCCAATGTTGCACATCCTCCAGGAACGGGTAATAGGGGGTGAGATCAAAACCACCACCAAACCACCAGATTGGTGCTGAGCCTTCTTTTTCGGCGATAAAAAACCGGACATTGGCGTGGGATGTGGGGATGAAAGGATTGTGTGGATGGATTACCAGCGACACCCCGGTGGCCTGAAATGATCGTCCTGCCAGCTCTGGTCGATGGGCGGTGGCAGAAGCGGGTAAACTATCACCAGTGACATAGGAGAAATTGACCCCGCCTTGTTCGAGCACGTCACCCGCTACCAGGACCCGGCTGCGGCCGCCCCCACCTTCGTCCCGTAACCACTGGTCTTCCCGAAAGTGGCCACTGCCATCTGCTTTTTCAAGGGCCAAACAAATGCGGGACTGGAGTGCCATTAACCATGACTTGACGGCCTCTATATCCGGTTCTATATCTGTTGATTTTTTATCATCGATTGATGAGCTCATGCCCGGATAACCTCTTGGGTACTTGCATTAATTATAGGTGTCGGATTTTTTAAATTGCCGATCAAACCTGGCAGCACGTAATCAAGCCTGGAACCAAAAAGCACCTTTACCTGTCGGTAGGTGCGCATGGGTACGGTGCCCGATAAGTTGGCACTGGTCGAAACAATGGCAAAACCGGTTGCCCGACAAAGGTTGTTGGCAGTTTTATGGGCGCTAATACGAACCGCGATATTCTGGTGCTGGCCCCGGATCCAGTTTGGAACATTTTTTTTTGATGGTAACAACCAGGTGACAGGCCCGGGCCAGGTAACCAACACTTTTTTATCGATAACAGAAACGTAGGGTTGCAACTGCCTGGTATTGCTGGCGATGAGTATCAAACCCTTGTGGCCCGGGCGTTGTTTTAAGCTGAGCAAGCGCCTGACCGCACGGGCATTTAGGGGATCGCATCCAATGCCGTAACAGGATTCTGTCGGGTAGGCGACCAGGCCGCCACGCCTGATGATTTGCGCTGCCTTACCCAGGGATCCGGAATATCCGCCCGTACTCCTTCTAAAATCCATTCCGCTATAAATTTATTTGCCGTGTTTCTTTTGGGCCGCGGCATCTTTCTCGGCAACCTGTTTTGCCATTTCCTGCCGGTCTTGCACCAGTCGCTGGGCCAGCGCCGTGTCTGCCAGTGATAACATCTGGCCGGCCAGGTAGGCAGCATTTTTGGCACCGGCTTTGCCGATGGCGACACAGGCAACCGGAATACCGCCGGGCATTTGTACTGTCGATAACAGGGCGTCCATACCGTTAAGCGGACCGGCATCCATGGGCACGCCAATAATCGGTTTCAAGGTGAGCCCTGCCACTGTACCGGCCAGGTGGGCTGCCAGGCCGGCCGCAGCAATAAATACTGCACAACCACGGTCTTCGGCATCTTTGACATAGGCGTGGGTTGCAGCCGGTGTTCGGTGGGCAGAGGTAATTTTAATTTCAAAGGGAATGGCCAGATTGTTTAATGTATCGAGGGTGACCTGCATGGTGCCCAGGTCAGAATCAGAACCCATTAAAACCGCAACAAATGGTTTGCTCAATTTATTATTCCTCATTTGGTCAGGGAAAGTTATATTACATGATTAACAAGGTTTACGGGACACTTAAAATCAGAGTCAAAAACTTCAGACAGGATTTACAGGATTAACAAGATGATTATGAAAACTATTACTACATGTTTTTCTGGCTTGGTCGAGTTGCCAAATAGCAGAAACACAAAAAACCATCCTGTAAATCCCGTTAATCCTGTCAAAAAAAAGATTTTTGATCTTATATTTTAGATTTACCCTCATATTTTTTTTCTTTGGCAACGGCCCGATAACCAATGTCTGTTCGGAAATAGGCATTCTGCCAATGAACCCGACTGACACATTCATAGGCCAGGCGCTGGGCCTCGGACACGGACTCACCAAGCGCGGTGACACACAGGACCCGACCGCCATTGGTGACGATCTCACTATTTTTTTCAGCCGTACCGGCATGGAAAATTTTTAACTTCTCCAGTTCGCCCGCGTGGCGGTCACTACTCAAGCCGGTAATAACATCCCCTTTTTTGTAACTATCCGGATAACCGCCAGCAGCCATGACGACGCCGAGGGCAGAACACGGGTCCCACTTGGCACTTATCTCGTTTAATTTATTATCCAGTGCGGCATCAATGAGTTCAGTCAAATCACTTTGCAGACGCATCATAATGGGCTGGGTTTCCGGGTCGCCGAATCTGCAGTTGAACTCCAGTACTTTTGGTACGCCCGATACATCAATCATGACACCGGCATAAAGAAATCCGTGGTAGGGATTGCCTTCGTTGGCCATACCCTTGACAGTCGGTTCGATGATTTCTTTCATAATGCGTTCATGAACTTCGCGGGTTACTACGGGTGCCGGTGAATAAGCGCCCATGCCCCCGGTATTGGGTCCCAGGTCGCCATTGTCCCGCGCCTTGTGATCCTGGGATGTGGCCAGCGGCAGTACGTGCTCGCCATCGACCATGCAAATAAAACTGGCTTCTTCACCGGTGAGAAACTCTTCAACCACAACACGATGACCGGCATCACCGAAGGCATTACCCGCAAGCATGTCTTCAACAGCCGTAATGGCCTGCTCAACTGTCGTGGCCAGGATTACCCCTTTGCCTGCTGCCAGGCCGTCGGCCTTGATGACAATGGGTGCCCCGGCTTTTTTTATATAGGCGCTGGCCTCTTCAATATCGGTAAAGTTGCCGTAAGCTGCCGTGGGAATCTCCTGACGGTTTAGAAAATCCTTGGTGAATGCCTTGGAGCCCTCAAGTTGAGCGGCGCCTTTTGAGGGTCCGAAACAACGCAGGTCGGCAGCCTGGAAGGTATCAACAATGCCTTTTACCAGCGGTGCCTCCGGGCCAATAATAGTCAGATCGATATTATTAGTCAGTGCAAATTCTTTCAGGCCGTTGATATCTTCAGCATTGAGATCAATATTTTTTACTTTTTCTTCATTCAGGGTGCCGGCGTTGCCCGGGGCAACAAAAACCCGGGTTACTCTTTTGGAACTGGCGACTTTCCAGGCCAGGGCATGTTCACGACCACCACCACCTACAATTAATATATTCATAATTTTCTAAAGTCAGGAAGCAATAATTACTAAAAACATTTTCGACAAGATTGAGATCCCTTTTATAATACTTGTTTATTTTTTTGCTTTCTCTCTGTTACTAAAAAAAGAGAATGGTAAAAAAGAAATAATTTTTTTCATCCCGTTCATCCTGTCTAATTGTTCTTAATGCCGAAAATGGCGCATGCTCGTAAACACCATGGCAATGTCGTGTTCATCGGCTGCCGCGATCACTTCTTCGTCGCGCATGGAACCACCAGGCTGGATGACCGCGGTAATGCCTGCCTCGGCTGCCTGGTCAAGGCCGTCACGAAATGGAAAAAAGGCATCAGATGCCATGACCGAACCTTTGACTTGCAGGTTCTCATCGGCGGCCTTGATGCCGGCTATACGGGCGCTATAAACACGACTCATTTGGCCGGCGCCGATACCAATACTGCGACCATCACGGCAATAGACAATGGCATTGGATTTAACAAATTTGACAATTTTCCAGGAAAATAAAAGATCCGCTATTTCCTGGTCACTGGGTTGGCGTTTGGTGACGATTTTAAGATCGGCTTTTGTGATGGCGCCGGTGTCGCGTTGTTGAACCAACAGACCCCCGACAACCCGTTTAAAATCCAGGCCCTGGGAAATACTTTCATCCCAGTGGCCACACTCAAGTACCCTGACATTTTTTTTCTCAGCCAGTGCAGTTTTAGCTTCATCTTCAACGCGTGGTGCAATTATAACCTCGACAAACTGGCGATTTATGATTGCCCGTGCCGTATCAGTATCCAGCGGCCGGTTAAAGGCGATAATCCCGCCAAATGCGGAAGTAGGATCCGTAGCAAATGCCCGGTCGTAGGCCGTTTCGATATTATCGGCCACGGCAACACCGCAGGGATTGGCGTGTTTGACAATCACGCAAGCCGGCTCCTCAAATGCCTTGACACATTCCAGTGCGGCATCGGTATCGCTGATGTTGTTATAGGATAATTCTTTGCCCTGGATCTGGTTGGCGCTGCCGATATTACCGGCTGGACCACCTGTGTTGTTCCGGGAGTTAGCATAGGAATCTACATAAAAGGCTGCCGACTGGTGCGGGTTTTCGCCGTAACGCATGTCCTGGGCCTTGAACCATTGCTGGCTAAAACTGCTGCCCCACTGGTTTTGTTTTTCACGTTTGTCATCCCAGGTGCCCAGGTAATTTGCGATGGCACCGTCGTAACGGGCCGTGTGCTCGAAAACCTTCAACGCCAGTTTGAAACGTAAAACTTCGGTGGTGACACCTTTGTTGTCCTTCATTTCCCTGACGACTTCATTGTAGTCTGATTTATCCACAACAACAGTTACGTCTTTATGATTTTTGGCGGCCGAGCGCAACATGGTGGGGCCACCAATATCTATATTCTCGATTGCTAAAGACAGGTCGCAATCATCCCTGGCTACTGTTTGCTCAAACGGGTAAAGATTGACAACAACCAGATCAATGGGAGAGATATCATTTTTTTTCATTACCTCATCATCAGTTCCGCGTCGGCCCAGTAAGCCGCCATGGATTTTAGGATGCAGGGTTTTTACGCGCCCATCCATCATTTCAGGAAAGCCGGTGTAGTCTGATACTTCGGTGACTTTAACGCCTTTTTCAGAAAGTAGTTTGGCCGTCCCCCCAGTCGAGAGAATTTCTATATCAAATGAAGCCAGTTGCTGGGCGAATTCAACAATGCCGGTTTTGTCAGACACACTTATCAGGGCGCGGGTTATTTTATGCATGATCCAGAATATTTAAAATGAAAAGTTGAGAATTAATTAAGATACAAATGCCTGGCATCTGTAAGTAAATTAATTTTAAAAAATAATTTAGACAAGATTAACAAGATTTTCCGGATTGAATCTTCATTAACGAAACTAATCTGCAATATTAAGTAATCCTGTTAATCCCGTAAATCCTGTCAAGATATTTTGAGAAAAATTATTAAATGAAAATATTTTTGATAATTTATTTTATTATTTTATATTGTTTTAGTTTTTTTCTTAATGTATTGCGATTGATCCCCAGGATTTCTGCCGCCTGGCACTGGTTGCTTTTGGCATGAATCATGACTACCTCCAGTAACGGTTTTTCCATTTCTGATAACACCATACTATATATGTCTGTTGATTTGGCGCCATCCAGATCCTTGAAGTAACGATTCATACTGCGACGTACACATTTGGCCAGCTCACCTTCTTCTGCGGTTGATTTCTTTTTCACGCCGCTTGCCCCGCAACAAATGCCGACTGGCGTTCGAAAAATTCCCGGGTGACACAAAGCTGTTCTTTGGTAGTCTCGACCCGGTTTACCGTGGCCCGAAACTGGCCACCATGACGCAGGCCTTTGCTATACCAGGAGATGTGTTTGCGTGCCATGCGGACACCGGTAAATTCACCGTAGAACGCATAAAGATTTTCCAGGTGTGTCAGTAAGGTATCGCTGACTTCAGTCACGGAAGGGGGCGCCAGTTTTTCACCGGTCTCCAGGTAGTGCGAGATTTCCCGGAATATCCACGGATAGCCCTGGGCGGCGCGACCAATCATCAGGCCGTCAGCCTTTGTAAGTGCCAGTACCTGGCGTGCTTTTTCAGGTGACTTGATATCACCGTTGGCAATAATCGGTAATTTTGTTGCAGCTTTGACAGCGGCAATTGTTTCGTACTCGGCATCACCCTTATACATACAGGCACGGGTACGGCCATGGATGGCCAGTAACTGGATACCGCTGGACTCGGCAATACGGGCAACATTAACGGCGTTGCGGTTGTCCCTGTCCCAACCGGTACGGATTTTCAGGGTCACGGGTACATTGACTGCGTTGACCACAGATTCAAGAATGTTGCCGACCAGTATTTCGTCTTGTAACAAGGCCGAGCCGGCATAAACATTACAGATTTTTTTGGCGGGACAACCCATGTTGATATCAATAATCTGGGCACCACGATCGACATTGTGACGGGCGGCTTGAGCCATGAGCTCCGGGTCGGCACCGGCAATTTGCACTGACCTGGGTTCGGTTTCACCATCATGGTTGGCGCGTCGCAGTGTTTTTTTGCTACCCCACAGCAGGGAATTGGAGGAGACCATTTCAGACACAGCCATGCCCGCCCCCAGTTTTTTACATAACTGGCGAAATGGCCGATCTGTGACCCCGGCCATGGGTGCAAGAAATAAATTGTTGTCTAGTTTGTATGGTCCAATGTGCATTAATCACCGGTAGTTTTATTATGTCCGGGGAAAGGCGGGGAATAATACAGAAATTCGGGCTAGAACAAAAAAGTTTTTATATGGTGTTGTTATTATTGCTTATTTTTTAAGCAGCACAGAATAACAGGCTAATTTTTTTGAATTTGGTAAAAATATAGCCTGGTTTTGGCTAGACGGAAGGCAGCAAACGTATTTCGTAGCCATCGGCAGCTGCGTTAGGGCTCGTGATTTCCAATTGTGCTTTGCGGGCTACGTTTGGGGCAAGTCCGGCATCTAATTGCCTGGTGTTTTTCAGATATTCCCGGGCACTAAATCGTTTTCTGGTCAGGACCTTACCTTCAGTGTTAGTCAGGGTGATTTCCATGAGCGGGTATGGCTGCGTGTAATTGGCACGGTTAATCAGGGTGGCCCTGACCCGTAATGCCTTATCGAATTTCGGGTGCGGCGTGACCCGGGTATCAGTCAATTGCACCAGTCCGACATCATTGCGCGGCGTGATAGTACAACGCAGTGTCTGGCAAAACGTCTGGACATAGGGCGCCCATTGTTTGTCCCTTGCTAACTGGTCACGGTAAAAATACATCCACTGACCGGCCAGTAAGGTCACCATGACAAATACACCCAGGGCCCAGAAAACAGGACGGGTTTGTGGCCCAAGTCGGCGGCCATGGATAAGTTCAGAGACTGTCGGCAAGGGGGCCTGGTAAAATTCATTCTCTTGCGCGGTTGTATCGACAGCAGATTTTTTTGCTTTTTTCGAGGTACTGGCTTTTTGTTGTTTATTGCCTTTAGCCTCGATATTTTTATTCTTTTTAGTATTGTTATCCGGGGTTTTTTTGTTGGTAGCAGTCGCCGATGACTTTTGTTTTTTACTGTGTCGTGCGACCAGGTGTTCATCGGCCTGGAACACCGCATCACAACGACCACACCGTACCAGTCCCTCTCGTTGGGCTAGTTGTTCGTCAGTTACCGTAAAAATGGTCTGACATTCCGGGCATTGGCTGTGGCTTTTGGTCATGGGTTATTTTTTTGGAACTGACCCGCTAAGCATAGCCCAGCCTTCGCGGTTTTGCTGCTGGAAATTTAATGATGGCTTGTAGGCCGCCATGACCATATTGACCTGCTCGTCCAGCAAACCAGATATAACCAGCTGGCCGCCGGGTTTGAGCAAGCTGGTTAACTTGTCCGCCAGTGACACTAGCGGTGCCGCCAGGATATTTGCCAGCACCACATCCGCACACACATTTTCTGGTTCTGGCATTTGTGCTAATGGTTTAATCTCAAGGGTCTCTCCCACCTGGTTTTTATCGGCATTTTGCCGGGTAACTTCAAGGGCCTGGGGGTCAATATCAGTAGCAAGCACCCGTGAGGCGCCTAACTTGCAGGCGGCAATGGCCAGGATCCCCGAGCCGCAACCGTAATCAATCACGACTTTGTTTTTAAAGTAATGATCAAGTGATTGTGACGCCAGCCATTGCAGGCACAAGGCCGTGGTGGCATGGGTGCCGGTACCAAATGCCAGGCCGGGATCAAGCACCAGGTTAATTGCAGACGGGTCCGGCGGGTCGAGCCAGCTGGGACACACCCAGAGAATGTCTCCATAGCACATGGGTTTAAAACGATCCATCCACAGGCGTTGCCAGTCCTGGTCATCCAGTTTGCGTGCATAGGCCTGTTCCAGTGGCCCCACCTGTAGCTGAACTTGTTCGAGTACCCGGTCAAGATTTGTTTGTTCATCAAACAGGCCCGTGACCCGGGTTTGGCTCCAGAGACTGACCGCCTCAATGCCTGGTTGATAACGGGGTTCATCACCGTCATCTTCAAAGGTCACTGACAATGCCCCGGCATCAGTCAGGGCATTAGACACGGTTATCGCCTTATCGGGTTGCGTAGGAATTACTAACTGAAGCCAGGGCATAGTGCAACGAATAAGAAAATAGGTTGATGATGATTTGGATTGTTGTGTGTCAATAAAGCAAGTTTCTATGTAATAAGAACTCCTTCTCCCACAGGGAGAAGGCTGGGATGAGGGGGCATTAAAATCAACAAACTATTTTCTTAGCCAGGTTCCCTCACCCTAGCCCTCTCCCGGTGGGAGAGGGTATTAATGAGTGCTCTAAATATTATTGGGCCGGATTTTTCAGAATTCGGGCTTTAAAACCCGTTAAAATCCTACAACCCCAGTTTCTTTTCCAAGTAATGAATATTAACACCACCGGCCAAAAAACCCGTGTCCTTCATAATATCAACGTGCAAGGGAATATTTGTTTTAATGCCATCAACAATCATTTCAGACAGGGCCACCCGCATCCTGGCCATGGCAATCTCGCGACTGTCACCGAAGGCGATGATTTTTGCAATCATGGAATCATAATAAGGGGGCACCGTGTAATTATTATAAACGTGCGAGTCGACCCGAATACCCGGGCCACCCGGTGCGTGGTATAGCGTAATTTGTCCCGGTGACGGGATAAATGTTTTTGGGTCTTCGGCATTAATGCGGCATTCCATGGCATGACCACGAATGACAATATCTTTTTGCTGGTAATTTAATTTTTCACCAGAGGCGATGAGTATTTGTTCTTTTACGATGTCTACGCCAGTAATCATTTCTGTCACCGGGTGCTCAACCTGGACCCGGGTATTCATTTCAATAAAATAAAACTCACCATTCTCGTACAGGAATTCAAAGGTACCGGCACCACGGTAGCCAATTTTGCGACAGGCCTCGGCACAGCGCTCGCCAATTTTGTTACGTAATTTTTCCGTGATACCAGGGGCGGGCGCCTCCTCGACGACCTTCTGGTGGCGCCGCTGCAGGGAGCAATCACGCTCACCTAAATGAATGGCGTTACCATGTTCGTCAGCTAATATCTGGAATTCCACGTGCCGTGGGTTTTCCAGGTATTTCTCCATGTAGACAACATCATTATTAAAAGCGGCACCGGCTTCGGCCTTGGTCAACGAAACTGCATTGGCCAGGGCCGCTTCGGTATGGACCACGCGCATGCCTTTGCCACCACCACCACCGGCGGCCTTGATAATAATGGGATAACCAATATCAGCAGCCAGGCGGTTGTTTTCGGCCTCGTTATCGCCCAAGGGGCCATCGGAGCCTGGTACACAAGGTACGCCAGATTTTTTCATGGCCTCGATGGCAGAAATTTTATCGCCCATCATGCGTATGGTCTCGCCCCGGGGGCCAATAAAAATAAACCCGCTTTGTTCGACTCTTTCGGCAAAATCGGCATTTTCAGCCAGGAAACCATAACCGGGGTGAATGGCAATGGAGTCGGTGACTTCGGCAGCACTAATAATGGCCGGTACATTGAGGTAACTTTCAGTGGCTGGCGCAGGTCCAATACAAACTGATTCATCGGCCAGGCGAACGTACTTGGCCTCCCGGTCGGCTTCTGAATGGACAGCGACGGTTTTAATATCAAGGGCGCGGCAAGCACGCTGTATGCGCAGGGCAATTTCCCCGCGATTGGCAATCAGGACTTTTTCAATCATGGATTTTTAACTTGGTAATGGTTAGATAAAAAATCATTGGCACCTTATTAAATATGCTTACTCAATTATAAAGAGGGGTTCACCATATTCGACTGGTTCCCCGTTTTCTTTCAGAATTGCCTTGATGGTACCGCTCTTGTCCGCTTCTATCTGGTTGAGCATTTTCATGGCCTCAACAATACAAAGTGTTTCGCCGGCACTCACCTGGCTGCCGACCTCGACAAAGGCCTTGGCGCCCGGTGTCGGTGCCCGGTAAAAAGTACCGACCATGGGTGACTCAACCTTGTGACCGCTGGGCAAAGCAGGGTTGTCGTCGTCAGTTTCTGCCGCTGCGGTCGTCACCGTCGGGGCGGGCGCCGCCAGTAACGGGGCCGCCATGGCGGGCACCGAGGAACTGGCCCGGCTAATCCGGATTGACTCCTCACCTTCATGTATTTCTATTTCAGCCAGGCTGGATTCTTCCAGCATCTCAATCAGTTTTTTTACTTTGCGTATATCCATCATGTGTGTTTCCTTGGCTATTAATCGTTTTCAACTGTTCTTATTAGTATTCGTTTTTTTTTATTTATTTAGTTTTGTTATTAGTTTGTGCGAGTTTTTTTATCACCGCTTGCAGGGCCAGGTCGTAACCATACGTTCCCAGGCCGACAATGATGCCACTGGCGATAGCAGATAAATGCGAATGGTGGCGAAATTTTTCCCGGGCATGAATGTTCGAGATATGAATCTCGATAAACGGTATTTGGCAACCTGCCAGGGCATCGCGCAGGGCCACACTGGTATGGGTGAAGGCGCCGGCGTTAATGATAATGAACTCGACGGCCTGTTTTATTGCCAGGTGAATTCTGTCTACCAGGTCGTGTTCAGCATTACTCTGAAAAGTGTCAATTTCATGGCCGGCTTGTCTGGCCTGGTCGGTAAGCCTGTTTTCTATATCGGCCAGGGTGTCGGCGCCATAAATTTCTGGCTCCCTGCTGCCCAGCAGATTCAGGTTGGGGCCATTAATCAGTAACAACTTTGCCATGACGGCTGAACTTTCCTTATATTAGTAACAACAACACATCAGGGTGTTGATTTTTGAATTATTTTGGCAAATAATGGTGTTCTTCAGTGTTCTAACTGAGACCTGTAGCGAATTTCGCCTATCTCCAAACTATTGCTTTGGTGGTCACTCGGGAAAGATTATGATTCGCAAAATACTAAAAGTCCAGCTTTTTTGAAAATAAGCCGATGATCGGCTCAAATGAAGGCATGATAGCAACAAATGCACTTAAATTTGTTGAAACTTAATTAAGGAAGCTCCGGTCAATTGTCATCTCGACCGCAGTGGACGACTCCATGGCAAGGATTGTTCCAGACAATCCTATTGCATTCCCGCCCACTGTAGAACCCCTTCGGGTTTCATT
>VAPH01031131.1_pt1 | contig 18778 bp, 14 predicted proteins | sample 3393861 | NCBI WGS metagenome assembly VAPH01 (sample SAMN08290439, study PRJNA428436) | hydrothermal vent metagenome | isolation source: Deep-sea hydrothermal vent chimney | place: Atlantic Ocean: South-mid Altantic Ridge | reverse complement strand
AATCTCATATTTGTATCACATTTTAACAATTTTTATATATATCATAAAGCCCTTTTTTTTCTAATACCAAAGGTATGATTTTTTCAATTCTACTTTTTTTAGTGGAATCACGTTTAGCACTTTCTATATACTCTGTTTATTCTCTTTGTTTTGCCGGTGTTAATTCTTTAAAACGAGTTTTTGTTTTTCAATTTTTTCTAAAAACCTTTTCTAATTCATTAGGAATAATATTTGATTTGGTATTTTTTTTGAGATTTAATTACCAAACCTTTTTTTTGATTTTTATTTATATACGTGTCAACTTTTGGATTTTTTATCATCTAATTTTATTTGATTATTTCTTTTGTTTTTTCTGCGTTCTGTTTTTTGATAATTAATTTAGATATTTTTATACTTACCTCGTATAGAATAATCATTGGAATTGCAACAATTACCTGACTAATGATATCAGGAGGAGTTATTATTGCTGCTAATATCAAAACTAATACCAGTGCATACTTTCTATATTTCTTCAAAAATTCAGGTGTTACCAAACCGAGCTTTGTTAGAAAATATATGATCACAGGTAGCTCAAAAATAAAACCCGAAGATAAACTTGAGGCTTTTAGCAGTGAAGAATAGGAACTAAGATCAAAATTATTTTTAATCTCATCAGCAACTCGATAACTTCCTAAAAAATTTACAGATAGTGGGGTAATAACATAATATCCAAATAAAATTCCTATAAAAAATAAAAATGAAGTTACTATGATAAAACTTTTAGCGTTCTTTTTCTCATTTTCATAAAGAGCAGGTTTTAAAAATTTCCATACCTCCCAAATAATATATGGAAAGGCTAAAATAAAACCAAAAGCAATAGAAGTCCAAATATGTGCCGAAAATTGACCAGCCATGGTCCGACTTTGAACAATAAAAGGAATTTCATCAATACACAAACCTTTAGTACCAAGCTTTTGTGAAATATAACATAAAAAGCGATAAGTAATAAAAGATGGATCTTTAGGAGCTAAAATAATGCTGTTAAAAATAAAACCCTTCATTAAAAAAGCTACAATTCCAAATAAAAGAACAGCTAGTGATGATCTCACCAATGTCCATCTTAAAACTTCAAGATGGTTTAAAAATGACATTTCCTTCTGTTGTTCACTCATATTATGGATATTTCTGTTTGTTAAATTATTCCCTCTTGTAATAAATCGTGGAAATGAACAACCCCTATATAATTATCATTTTCGGTGACCAAAATTTGAGTAATATTATTTTTTTGCATAATATCTAATGCTTTAACTGCCATAGTATTAGATTTTACGGTTACAGGATTTAAACTCATGATATCACCAGCTAACAATTCACTTATATTTGCATTGTTTTCTAGCATTCGCCTTATATCACCATCAGTGATAATGCCAACAAGTTTATTTTTGTTAATTACGGCTGTGGCTCCCAATCTTTTTTTCGATATTTCAACAATCACATCTTTTACAGGACTATCTATATGAACCTTAGGTATCTCATTTTTAGAGACTATTTCATTAACACGTAAATATAATTTCTTTCCTAAGGAGCCACCGGGGTGATACTTTGCAAAATCCTTACTCGAAAAATCTCTTAAATTCAATAAACAAACCGCCAAGGCATCACCCAAAACCAATTGTGTAGTTGTACTACTGGTCGGTGCCAAATTATTTGGACAAGCCTCTTTCTCAACATAAGAATTAATCACAAAATCGGCATGATTCCCTAAAAAAGAATCGGGGTTACCGGTTATAGCTACAATTTTATTTCCAGAATATTTAATCAGAGGAGCTAGTATTTTAATTTCGGGTGTGTTTCCGCTTTTTGAAATACAAATAACTACATCATCCTTTTGTATATTTCCCAAATCACCATGTATGGCATCAGCTGCGTGCATAAAAATTGCCGGAGTCCCGGTTGAATTAAATGTAGCAACAATTTTTGTTGCAATATTTGCACTTTTTCCAATACCGGTTACTATAACTCTGCCTTCTGAATTTAAAATAGCTCTTACTGCATTTTCAAATCCGTCATCTAAAAGTTCAGTTAAATTTTTTATTGCTTCAGCTTCTATTAATATGGTATTTTTTGCAGTATCTAAAATGTTTTTCTTCTTATTCAATATATCAGTTTGTTTAAAAAAAAAATATTATATTTATAGTATTATTGCAATTTATGTAATAACTGCTACAAAAGTAATATAAATTATCCCCAAAAATAAATTTGGTATTAATTTTGCAAAAATATTCAATTATATATAAATAGGAAGATGAAAGTGTCAAAAATTGATCTTCAGGAGAATTTGAAGAAGTATTTTGGATTCAGTAAATTTAAAGGATTACAAAAAAGCGCTATTGAAAGTTTGATTGACGGAAAAAATACCTTTGTGGTAATGCCCACAGGAGGGGGAAAATCTTTAATATATCAATTACCTGCATTAATTCTCCATGGTACTGCGATAATTGTCTCACCGTTAATAGCATTGATGAAAAATCAGGTTGATTCCTTGCGGGGAATTTCCACCGAATATGGCATTGCCCATGTATTGAATTCTTCATTGAATAAAGGTGAAGTAGCTCAAGTTAAAAGTGATATTGAAAATGGCATTACCAAGCTGTTATATGTAGCACCTGAATCCTTAACAAAAGAGGAAAATATTGAGTTTTTAAAAAATCAAACTATATCTTTCGTTGCCATAGATGAAGCACATTGCATATCAGAATGGGGTCATGATTTTAGACCGGAATACAGAAATTTGCGAAATATTATAAAAAAAATAGGAGACTTACCAATTATAGGTTTAACTGCTACTGCAACAGAAAAAGTTCAGGAAGATATATTAAAGAATTTAAAAATACCAGACGCAACAGCTTTCAAGGCATCATTTAACAGGGCAAACTTGTTTTATGAAGTACGCCCTAAAACTTCAAATGTTGAAAAAGATATTATTCGATTTGTAAGAAACTATGAAGGAAAATCTGGTATCATATACTGTTTGAGTAGAAAAAAAGTTGAAGAAATTGCACAAATATTGCAGGTTAATGGAATAAAAGCAGTACCATATCATGCCGGATTAGATGCTAAAACACGTGCCAGGCATCAGGATATGTTTTTAATGGAAGATATTGATGTGGTTGTGGCGACTATAGCTTTTGGTATGGGCATTGATAAACCAGACGTTCGCTTTGTGATCCATCACGATATACCAAAAAGTTTAGAGAGTTATTATCAGGAAACCGGAAGAGCCGGACGAGATGGTGGAGAAGGATATTGCCTGGCATATTATGCGTATAAGGATATTGAAAAACTCGAAAAATTCTTGTCCAATAAACCAATAGCCGAACAGGAAATTGGAAATGCTCTTTTGCAAGAAGTGGTTGCCTATGCTGAAACCTCTATATCAAGACGAAAATTCTTGTTGCATTATTTTGGAGAAGAGTTTAGCGAAGTGAATGGTGAAGGTGCTGACATGGATGATAATGTTAGAAATCCGAAAAAGAGAACAGAAGCCAAAGATGAAGTTGAAATACTTTTAGAGGTTGTAAAGAACACCAAAGAGGAATACAGATCAAAAGAAATTATCAATACGCTTATCGGTAAAGAAAATGCCTTGTTGATATCACATAAAACAAACAAACAGAGTTTTTTTGGTATAGGTAAATCAAAAGATGATAAATACTGGATGGCCTTGATTCGGCAGGTATTTGTTGCTAATTTACTGTTTAAGGAAATTGAGCAATACGGAGTTTTAAAACTGACCAAAGATGGACTGGATTTTATTGACAATCCGGTTTCATTTATGATGACAGAAGATCATGTTTATGATGGAGGTGATGATTCTAATATTATTACCAATGCAAAAGGGTCGGGTGGAGCCATAGATGACCAGTTAATGGGTATGCTAAAAGATTTACGTAAAAATGTGGGAAAAAAGGTTGGAGTACCCCCATTTGTAGTTTTCCAGGATCCATCGTTAGAAGATATGACACTAAAATATCCGATTAATTTAAAAGAAATGGCAAATGTTCATGGTGTTGGTGATGGAAAAGCAAAGAAATACGGAAAAGCGTTTGTTGAACTTATTGAAAAATATGTTAACGAAAATGATATTGTACGACCTGATGATCTTATTGTTAAAAGTACAGGTGTAAAGTCAGGATTAAAATTATTTATCATTCAAAGTACCGATAAAAAAATTCCATTAATTGATATTGCGAAATCAAAAGGTATTGAAATGGTAGAACTTGTTAAAATTATGGAGCAAATTGTTTATTCAGGTACCAAGATCAACATTTCTTACTGTATAGATAATTTATTGGATGAAGATCAACAGGAAGAAATTCACGACTATTTTATGGAAGCCGAAAATGATAAAATCCAAATAGCATTAGATGAATTTGATGGCGATTATGATGATGAAGAATTGCGCTTAATGCGAATTAAATTTATAAGTGAAGTGGCGAATTAGAGTAAAGACCAAAACATTTTAAATTTAGAAATCAAAGCTTATTTTATCTAATGCAGACTAATGAAAGCAACTGCGAAACCTATTAATATTGCGATAAACTTTTTTAAATTAAATTGATGATTTTCTGAACTTTCAAATAAAATTGCTGCTGATATATGCAAGAAAACACCAATTACAATGGCATTTATTTGAGTTTCATAATTTTTTAAAAATAAAATTTTATCGGAGGCCAGATTTCCCAAGGGACTCATAATTGCAAACAAGATCAAAAATAGAATGATATATACTTTTGGCAAGTTCGAATTTTTTAAAAATACTGCCAGAATAACAGCTATTGGTATTTTGTGAATGACTACAGCCCAAAGCAAGTCTTGATTCTCTTCCAAGCCCAAGGGCATTCCTTCTAAAAAAGCATGCATACTTAAACTGATTAAAAGTAACCAGGGAACATTTCTATCGAAATCGTGAGAATGAATATGACCGTGTTCTGCACCTTTGGATAAATATTCTAAAACAGTTTGGAAAACAACACCCAGTAATATAAATAAACCAATATTATTATATTTATTTTCAAACACTTCCGGTAATAAACTCAGCACCGTAATAGAGAGTAAATAGGCTCCACTAAAAGATAAGAAAAAGTGAACTTGATTTGTTTTTGGTTTGAACAAGAATACCAATCCATAGCCAAACGCAACCGCAAGTATTAAGATTGTATAATTCATTGTAAAATTAAAATTAATCTACCGGAATTATTTTCATCAAAAGCAGTAAGATCATAACCTCCAAAAATATCATTTACTTTTAGGTTAACTTTTTGTGCAAAATCAGTTATTTTATCCAGGCTTAAACATTGTAATTTTTCGATATAGTTATGTTTTTTACCATTTACTTCAAAACTTATTTCCTTGAATAGGAATTCATTTTTAATATATTTTTTTATATAAAAATCTATACCATTCTTAGTTATTGTTAACTCAGGTACCAATTCATTTTCTACTTTCTTAATATTTAAAAAATCAATAACAATATACCCGTTTTTAAGCAATGCATTTTTAAAATGCTGTAAAACATTTATATTGGTTTGATCTTCATTAAAATACCCAAAACTTGTAAATAAATTAAAAATGGCATTGTATTTACCTATAATCGGATCTCTCATATCATGAATCCTAAACTTTAATTTTTCATTTTCAAATATTTTTGCTGACCGAATACTGTTTTTAGATAAATCGGCTCCAACTACATCAAATCCTTGGGCATTTAAAAAAAGAGAGTGTCTTCCCTTGCCACAGGGTAGATCTAAAATTTTATCCCCTTTTCTAAGCTTTAAGAAATGGATTAATTTTTGCATAAAGAATTGTGCTTCTTCATCATTTCTATAGTCGTAAAGTATATGGTAATAAGGCGTGTCAAACCAATTCTGAAACCATTCTGTTTTGTTATTCATAAGCTTAAATTCAAACAAAAATAGAAAATTAAACCAAATATAGTTTAGAGTGAACGAATTAAACTTAAAAGGATTCAAATTATAATTCGGTTTGTCAACTATTCGATATCTATAAAAAAAGAAATACAAGAAAGTTATTTTATAAGCTTATTGGTTTAACGTACTTTTGTTTTATGGAAGGAAATTTTAAGATGCTTGCAAAATCACTTTATGGTTTTGAATCAGTTCTGGCTAAAGAATTGCGTAATCTGGGAGCTCAAGAAGTACGAGAAGGAGTTCGAAATGTAAAATTTAAAGGAGATAAGGGTTTTATGTACAAAGCCAATCTGGCTTTACGAACCGCGATTAGAATACTAGTACCAATTCATACTTTTAAATTGAATAATGAAGATGATCTGTACGAAAATCTACAAAAAATAAATTGGGAAAATTATTTGGATATAAACAAGACCTTTGCAATAAATTCAGCTGTTCACTCTGATAATTTTACAAATTCACACTATGTATCCTTAAAAAGTAAAGACGCTATTGTTGATTTTTTTAGAAGAAAATATCAAGATCGCCCTAATATTGATATCAAGCACCCTGATGTACTTTTTAATATTCATATTCAAAAAGATACCTGTACGGTTTCATTAGATAGTTCGGGGGATTCTTTACATAAAAGAGGATATAAAACCGACACCAATATAGCTCCAATTAATGAAGTTTTAGCGGCTGGTTTGATCTTACTTTCGGGATACGATGGATCACAGCATTTTATCGACCCTATGTGTGGAAGTGGTACAATTTTAATTGAAGCAGCCATGATTGCAAACAATATTCCCGTAAATATAAATCGTCCTGAATTCGCTTTTGAAAAGTGGAATGATTTCGATGAGGATCTTTTTGAGATCATTCATAATTCTTTATTAAAAAAAGTAAGAAATTCAAATCAAAAGATTATTGGTTTTGATAAAGCTCCATCAGCAATTAGAAAGGCACAAAATAACGTGCAAAATGCGTCTTTAGAAGATTTTATAACTATCGAAAGACAGAATTTTTTTGAATCGATAAAACCTGTTGAGGGGAATACTTTGATTTTATTTAATCCTCCTTATGGAGAAAGATTAGAGATCAATGCCCCTGTGTTTTATAAAGAAATTGGCAATACATTTAAGCAAAGTTACCCGGAAACCAATGCTTGGTTTATCACTTCTGATTTTACAACAGGGTTAAAAAATGTAGGATTAAAAACTTCAAAAAAAATAAAAGTTTTTAATGGTAAACTAGAGTGTAGGTTTGTTAAATATGAAATGTATAAAGGAAGTAAGAAAGAGAAGTTTAAGGTGGAAAATAGGGAGGATTGAGAAATTATAAATTATGAATTATGAATTTGACGATTGTCATTTGCTAACCGGTAATTTCCTGCTAATAAATTTTTTTAAGAATATTTAAAATAATTTTCATGATTGAAATAAAACCAATTTTAATGGTTTTCATGGTAGTCAATACCAACTTAGAGGAATGGCAACAAAACAGGATTTTCAGGGCAAAGGGTTCGGAAAAAAATTAATTGAGAAATCAATTGAATTACTAAAAAGTAAAAATGCCGATCTAATTTGGTGTGATGTTAGGGTTAAAGCAGTTGACTTTTATAAAAAATTAGGCTTTAAAATAATAGGCCTGCAATTTGAAATTCCTCAAATAGGGACTCATTATGTGATGTTTAAAAAATTGAATTAACCAATACCAGAATTAATTTATATTTTATGAATATCAAATTAATCATAACAAACCAACTGAATTATCGTTATAATGAATATAACTATGAGTAATGATAATATCAGAAAAATATAAAGAAACATTTGGATTAGTAATATTTGCTATTGCATTGGTACTATTATTAGTATTGATTTTTTACTTCAATCATTGATTCATAGATGCTCTTAATAACTATTAAAAGAAGGTAATTTAATTTAATGGGTTTAGTAACAATATAATTTTAAATTCTTCGTTTTAATCTAATTGGTATTTGTGAAATCTATCTTAAGAATTACTTTAGAAATTGAAATTATATTTGCCATTGTAAAATTTTTTATTAACGAATAAAATAGTTTAAGCTATGAAAAAAAATGTATTATTATTAGCATCATTGATAATGGTGTTTTTTATTAGTTGTAATAATGATGATCCAAGCTCAAAATCAACATTCAGTATTCAACAAAAAACAGTATTGAGAAAATCATCAGTTAACAAACAAGCAACCTCAAATGCTATGGTTGGAACTTTTACTTTTTCAAAAGTACTTGTAGGTGTGAGTAAAATAAAATTAGAAACAGAATTTGAAATGGATGATGCTGAAACTGAGGATGAGATAGAATACAACGGACCTTTTGAATTTGATGTTTTAAACGGAACCAGTACACCTGCTGTACAACCTATAGAAATGGCTCCGGGTTTATATCATGAACTCGAATTTAATATAGACAATGTATTGTCAAGTGGAAACTCTATTGAAGTTTCAGGTACTTTTAATGATGGTGTTTCCGACTATCAATTTGAATTTACATCGACTATGGAAGAGGAATATGAAATTGAAAATGTAAATGGAATCGATTTAAATGTTAATGCAACAACTAATTTTGTTCTATTCCTTGAATTAGAGGCATTATTTGATGGAGTTGATTTTAGTAATATTGTGATTGATGAGGATAATGTTATAAGAATAAATTCAAGTTCGAATTCTGAAATTGCTTCACTAATTGAAAATAATTTAGAACATATAATGGAATTTGAAGATGATGAACATGATGATAGTTAAATTATTAACTGCATTTCGAAACTAGACAAAATTATAAAAAAAAGAGACTGCAAAGAAAGTAGTCTCTTTTTTTTTGTTAAAAACCGGTAATATTTTGGGCACAAGCAAATGATTCTAATAAGTTGAGCTGATAAGAGTATATTTATGCAAAATTTAATAAAATATAATCATGGTATGAAAAAAATAATTTATATAACTCTATTCATGTTAATTAGCTTTTTAAATAATCAAGAAATTATAAGTCAGAATAAACTTGAATTGGTAAAATTTAATACGGAAGATGGCGGAATTATGGAAGCTGCTTTTTTTCCAGCACAGACTAAAAAAGCTATAATTTTTGCTCATGGCGCAATTTTTAATAAGGAAAGCTGGTATTTTCTGGCAAAAAAATTTCAGAAAGAGAATATTGCTGGTTTGTCAATTGATTTTAGAGGTTATGGTAATAGTAAGGCAGGTAGTTCAGATAAAAAGCTAAATGATATTTTAGGAGCAATAACCTACTTAAAAAATCAGGGTTTTGAAGATATAAATATTATTGGCGGAAGTATGGGTGGAGCAGCAGTTCTTGGAGCTTTGCCTCTTACAAATTCTATTATAAACAAAGTTGTTTTAATGGCTCCTGCTGGTGGTCCTCCAATAAAATCAGAAAAAACAGATAAATTATTCATAGTTTCTAAGGATGAAGGATTGTACACCCGTGTGAAATCAATTTACGATAATTCAAGCAAGCCAAAAAAAATTAAAATATTTCAGGGTAGTTCCCATGCTCAACATCTGTTTAATTCAGATTATGCCGATGAAGTAGAATCTTTAATTATAAAATTTGTTACTGATAATTAATATTCTGTTCATCTCATTAAAGAAAGAATTAATAATACCATAAAAAAAGACTGTATACTAACAGTCTTTTGAGTAGCGCGTGTCCGACTACCGGCGGAAGAAGGAGAATTGAACTCCTATCTGTCGGTTGACGGATAGGTATCCATGTTTCCAATCATTTAAAGAATTAATGATACCATAAAAAAAGACTGTATAATAACAGTCTTTTGAGTAGCGCGTGTCCGACTATCGGCGGAAGAAGGAGAATTGAACTCCTGTCCGTCGGTTGACGGATAAGAATCCATGTTTCCAATCATTTAAAGAATTAATGATACCATAAAAAAAGACTGTATAATAACAGTCTTTTGAGTAGCGAGAAGGAGAATTGAACTCCTGACCTCCGGGTTATGAATGTTTTACTTCTAACTTCAAATTAAGCTAAAACTACTTAAAATCAATTAGATATCAGATAGTTAATATTTTTTGGCTTTAAATAAAATCAATTAAAAACATATTTTGTTGTACCTATGTTGTACCTAAATTCATTATCTTTGATTTATTAAATAAATAACTATGTCAACTGTTCAAGTAGTTTTAAGAAAAAAACCAAATAAACAAAATCTTTTACCTATCTCTATTCGTATTACGCAAAACCGAAAATCTACTTTTTTGTCCTTAGGCCAATATATTAGCTCAAAACAATGGGATAATGAAAAGAGAAAAGTAAAGAGTTCCCATCCAAATTCAGAAAGGTTGAACAACTTGATTTTAAAAAAGTTGTATGAAACAAATAATAAAGTTTTAAAAATTGAAACGGATGAAAATAGAATTTCAATAAATATCATTAGAAAGGGTATATCACCCGAAATTGATTATGATTTTTTTGATGTTGCAGAAATGCATATAAGTAGTTTAGTAGATAGAAATAGATTTCATCAATCTCAAACAGAAAAGAGTCGTATCAAATTATTTTATGACTTTACAGGAAAAAAGGAATTACCATTTGCAGATATAACTGTATCGTTATTGAAAAAATTTGAATCTTACCTGCTTTATAATAAAAAAGTTAAACCAAGAACAGTTATGAATTATCTAATTGTAATAAGAACTGTTTATAATCGTGCAATTGCCGAATCTTTTGCTAATCAAATCAATTATCCATTTGGAAAGGGAAAAATTCAAATTAAATTTCCAGAAACAAAAAAGATTGGTCTTAATATCGAGGAAATCAAACTTCTGGAAAATATTGAAGGAATAACTTCTGCTCAACAGCATGCTTTAAATGTTTGGTTACTTAGCTTTTATTTTGCAGGAATAAGAATTGGCGATGTTCTTCAATTAAGATGGCCTGATTTTAGGGATAACCGACTTTATTATAGAATGAACAAAAATCAAAAGTTAGTTTCTTTAAAAATTCCAAATAAAGCTCAGAAACTTTTAAAGATATATAAAAAAATTGCATCTGATACAGATGACTTAGTATTTGATGAGCTCAAAGGAATTGATTTAAATGATATTAAAACATTAAGAACAAGAACTAAAACAGTAAATAGGAATTTTAATCGTCGTTTAGAAATGATTGCAACTAAATTAGGTATTGAAAAAAAATTAACAATGCATATAGCAAGACATAGTTTTGGAAATATTTCTGGTGATACCATATCTATTCAAATGTTACAAAAACTTTATAGACATTCTTCAATTACAACAACTATTCTGTATCAGGCAAATTTTATTCAAAAGGATGCAGATGATGCCTTGGATAAAGTTGTTAGTTTTTAAATTTAGCATATAGTCAACAATTTTCCAAAACAGAAACGAAAAAAGTCTCAAAAAAAGAAAAGAGAAAGCAATTTCCTCAAGCACGTTAGTGCTTAACTTTGTTTTCTCTTTTCTTTATGAAAATGAACAGATTTATCAATCGAAAAAATATTAATCTGCGTTTTAGCAGATTCCTAATTAAAATTTTCAGTTAAAAATAATTTATGGTTTGTGATAAAACTTTTAAATGATTCCTACCCAATAAATAACTCTACTATTTTGTAACCAGCTGTTATATAAATGGATATGATTAGTCCCATGATTAATTTCTTGTAAACTACAATTAATCACATACAAATAATATTTGGTATAAAATTGTGGTTCAGACCACAATTATTTTTGTGTTTTAAACCACAACGAGAATACAATAAGCTTCAATAATTTGGTCTTCATAATTTATTCTAATAGCAAATGTCTTTAGATAATTATCATTTTTAAAAATTTACTTATGAAAAATATAATCGTAATCATAACATTATTTTCAGCATTTATTGTCAATTCTCAAATCCTAAATTATGAAAAAGAATTAGAACGGATGGTTAAATTGCCAAATACACCGGAAGCGGAAGCTTTTGCAAAATATGGTAATACCAGTGTGAGTATGTATTCAGGTACACCAAACATTAGCGTTCCAATTTATACTATACAGGGAAGAGAATTAGATTTACCTATAAATCTTAGCTACGATGCTTCGGGTGTTAAAGTGTCCCAAATGGCTTCAAATGTGGGATTAAACTGGAATTTAAATGTTGGAGGACGAATAAGTAGGACTATCAATGGCTTGGCAGATGGTAATTTATCTATTGTAGGAACCTCATATTCTTCCATTTACTACAATAATAATATTTCAGTTGGTGGCAATGCAACAGGGAAAAAATTAACTGAATTAATTGGCGATTATTTAAATCCGCCTTCAACCTTTCCCACACGATTTGCAGCTGAAACTTACTTTAAATTTTTAAAGGATGTTAGTGATAACAAACTGGATACTCAGCCTGATTATTTCAGTTTCAATGCTTTAGGTTATAGTGACGTATTTGTGTATGATCTGGATAGTACAGGTGTGTTTGTGGCATTAGATAATCCAAGGACCCAAGTAACTGCTAGTCTAACGACAGGAAACAACCCATATGTCACAAGTTGGACTATTATTACAGAAAATGGTACGAAATTCAGTTTTAATCTAGCAGAAATAACAGAATCCACCAATGGTGGTCCATCAGAAGTAATTCAAGTTTATAATTCATCCTGGTTTCTCACTCAAATAGAATCACCAAACAAAAAAGACTTGTATCAATTCACCTATACAGATCTTGGTCTTTCCAATACCCAACCTGTTGTTCTGGTATCCTCCGTTACCAATGAAATGAACGATAACAACCCGGAAAATACGTCCAATATAAGCACGCAAAACACAACTTATAAAGTATCACAACAGGTTTTAAGTAAAATCATACATAATGGAAAAGAAGTAGTTAATGTTACCCTAAAAAGTAGGAATGATTTTAGTCTTGCCTCCGCCATTGACAATATCAAAATTATTAAACCTGATGGCACAACCCTTAAAAAATATGTCTTTAACCACAGTTATTTTGGTAATGAAAACAGCAGTAACGCATTTGATATGCGTTTAAAATTGGATAGTATTGTTACTCAATCTAGTTTAAATAACACACTGAATTCCTACTCATTTGAATATTTTTCTCCTGAAAATGTACCATCCAGAGAATCTTTAAGTAGAGATTATTTGGGGTTATATAATGGGGAAAACAATTCGGTTTTATATCCAAAGGTGACGGTTAATGGCACTTTTTTTAGTGGTGCAGATCGTTCTGCAGATTTTACCAAAGCCATTACCGGGACACTTAAAAAGATTACTTATCCAACAAAAGGATACACAGAATTTACTTTTGAATCTGATAAAACACCTTATAATATTGATGACATTACGGCATCTGTTCAAGATGTTACCTATGGTTCGTTAACAGTATCAGGTGGTATCGGTAATAGTGCCGATTGTGGTACTTGTTGTATTGACCAATATGGAAATGCACCTAAAATTGGAGCTAACTCTTTTAATATTACTGAAGCAGGAAATTATTTTGTCTCTTATAGTAGATCCAATGGTGACGGTGAAGCCTATTTATTCTTTAGATCTCGAGTTGCAAACTATAGCCCCAATTTAGATTATGACCAGGTCATAGAACAAAGTAGCTGTGCAGAACTAGTTACTATGATTTGGTCAAACTTTACTGGCAGTGATGGAGATTCAGTGTATTTAGAGCCGGGGACTTATCAAATATTACTCGTTAAAGGTTACGTTATCTCCGGAAGTGGAAGCATTAGCTTAAGAGTTCATAGAGAAGAAACTACCACCAATGGTATTGTGGGAACAGGTGAAGTGGAAAGAGCAGGAATACGAATAAGAAACATAAAGGATTATACCGATACCAATATACTAAGTTCGGAAAAAAAATACCAGTATACTACCTCACTTAACGCACTTAACGGTTTAGACTCCTCAGGAGAAATAGTTTTTAATCCAACCTATTACACAAATTCAAATTATCAGGTTGATATTTCTACACCTGATGCCTCAAAGGGACAAATTGCAGGATTAAATACTCTAACTGTTATGACACGGGTTAACTCATGGTCTGGTGGTAATAGACCTCATGTTGCTTATAACAAGGTATATGAGGTTGAAAAAGCAACCGGAACTGACAATGGGTATATAGAACATCTATTTAATGTAGGATGGTATAACGGTGTATTTTCTACAGGTGTTAGCCCTGGTGCGAATCTCTACTATAAAGACTATAACATAGGAAAGGAAAGGCAAACTCATATTTACAAAACAGACAATACTCTTAAAAGAACAGATAGCACAACCTTTACAAATCCAAAGTACTTTGGAAATTCTACTATATATTTAAAAAACAAAGTAGAGAACACCTTTACTTATGTGAATATAAAGAGTGACGGTTCGGGAGGTTTCATATATAGTCATGATACTGCATTTTTTAGTGACTTTTCTTTTAGTACTGGACTCACCGGTAGTGGTTCAAATGCGTCAAAACCACAAAGTTGTGGTAATAATGGTCTAGACTGTATGGCTTTAACCTACGGTTCTGTAGGAACATTACAAACCTATGCTCAAGGCCGAATTGGCGGTGTACTTTCTAAAGCAAGCATTAGTTATAACAGTGGTGCGACTACAATTCAAACGACCAATAATACTTATGATACAGCAGGTAATTATTTACTTCGAGAAACTGAAACACTAAATAGTAAAGGAGAAACCATAACCTCTATATTTTCTTATCCTGAAGATTTTACTGGCGAACCCAATAAACCCTACTCAAAAATGGTCATAAAAAATAGATTAACAGATGTCATCCAAACTGAAAGTTTGAATGGTGCAACATCTTTATTTACTCAAAAAAGTGAGTATATAGATTTAGGAAATGCCATTTTAGTAGATTCAATAAATACTGCTAAAGGTACAAATACTCTTGAACCAAGAATTCTTTTTAAACGTTATAAAGACGATAATCTTGTACAGGTAAAACAGGTAGGTGGCACTTCAACAGCTTATATCTGGGGCTACAATAAACGATATGTAGTTGCTAAAATTGTAAATGCAATCTATTCAGATATTGAAAATCTAACCGCCTTTGGTTCTGGATTTACATTAACCAATGGCTTAAACTCAACACAAAAAACAGCACTTAGAGGTCTTTTAAATGTACTGGTTACAACTTATGATTATGAACCCATGGTTGGAGTTACAAGCATCACGGATCCTAATGGACAAACCATCAATTACGAATATGACGAGTTTAACCGTTTAAATCAGGTTAAAGATGCTGATGGCAAAATCTTGTCTAACAACAATTATCATTACAAAGACCAACAATAAGGTTATTAGTCTCAATCTAAAAAAATATTAACAAAATGAAACATATATTTAAAATCATTACAGTTGTATTACTGGTTTTTAGTGCAATTGAATTAAACGCTCAAACAAGTGTAATAGATTTTACACTAACTAGTAAAAGTGTAAATATATCAGGTCAAAACGTAGCCATTACTTCTACTTTTAATAAAACAGGAAACTCTTTAATATGGACACTGTATACAAACGAAAAAACTGATGTCAACAATTTTATAATAACTAATACTACGGGATATTGGAATCAGGATTCTTCATCAGGTGAACTTACTTATTCTTTGGTTAATGACGGCCAACAAGCCAACCTACATTTATTGGGTCAAGATACAGGTATCTCAGCAACATTTATATTCAATATTAATGATACTGAACAGGCAATTTACATTTTTAATATAGAAACTTTTTCGTATCAATAAAACACTATTATTATGATATATCTTTTAAATAATTTAGTTAAGCATAAATTCATTTTAAGCGCTTTTACACTATTGGTATTCTGTCAGTTTACTTATGGTCAGGGAGTGGTTGGAGCAACTGCAGTAACTGCCAATAGTACAGAATCTTATACATATAATGATTCCAATAGCCATACTGGTGGTTATTGGTCAGTAGTTGGAGGTACTCTTTCCAGTTCTAGTGTTAGTGGAACAGCGTATTCGGCTGTTGTACTATGGGGAGCTGCCGGTTCAGGAACAGTTCTTTTTATTTATGGTTTTACTCTAAATCCTTTGAGTGTTACTATCTCAGGTGCACCAGCGCCAACACCAGATGTACCCGATATGCCAACAATAGCCAATTTCCTAGGTTATACCATACTCACAAGAGGTAATCCTCCTGCAAATGAAACTTGGTACTGGCAAACAAGTGCAACCGGAACAAGCACCTTAAATTCGTCCGTATCTGTAACCAAGAACTCTTATGTCGATTATTTCATTAGGTCATATAGCAGCACTTTAGCAACATGGAGTGATGCATTACAAGTGCCTTATACAGTAACCAATATTAGCAATGAAAACTATATCTATACAATAACTCCTCAAGTTGAAGTAAGTAGTATGTCAGCCTTGACAGATGATAATCACTCCATACGAAATATCACCTATTTTGATGGTTTAGGCAGACCTGTACAAAGTATCGCTATTCAAGGAGGCGGTGATAAAAAAGATATCGTAACACATATTGATTACGATAATTATGGCAGACAAGTAAAAGACTATTTACCCTATGCATCAACCAATACTGTCGGACAAATAAATAATTCTCCCATAACTGATTTAGACGCTTTTTATAATGTAGCCAAGTATGATAACACCGTGAATTACTATTCAGAAAAGGTTTTTGAGGATTCACCACTTAATAGGTTGATCGAACAGGCTGCTCCCGGAGATTCCTGGAAACTAAGTAATACAATATTACCAGAAGGTTATAGCAATGGTAATACTATTAAGTTCGAATTTAGAGCTAATGAAACCCTTTCGGTAAAAATATTTACTGTAACTCTAAGTTTTGCCAACAATACCTATACGCCAACACTAGCAGGGGGTAGTGCTTTTTATAACCCAGGAGAGTTAATTAAAACCGTAACTAAGGATGAAAACTGGGATTCCAGTCAATCCTCTAATCTTATAGACAACCATACTACCGAAGAATTTAAGGATAAGACCGGGCGTGTGGTACTAAAAAGAACCTATGCTACTATTAATGGTAATGCCGCAGCACATGATACCTATTATATATATGATGTTTATGGTAACCTGACTTTTGTTTTACCACCTAAGATTGATGCCACAACAAGCAGCTTATCAACAATTAATACAAATCTTAATGAATTAGGATACCAATACACCTATGACTATAGAAACCGTTTGATAGAAAAGAAAATCCCCGGAAAAGGTAAGGAGTTTATTGTTTATGATATATTAGATAGGCCGGTATTAACCCAAGATGCAGTTCAAAGACCCAATAAAAAATGGTTATTTACCAAATATGATGCTTTGGGAAGAGTAGCTTATACAGGTATTTATACACATAGTTCAGCAGTATCAGCGCAATATACTATGCAGCAGTATTTTGATGGTGAGTACGTAGATGATACATCTTTGTATGAAACAAAAGTTAGCAGTGGAACAGGGTACTCCAATAGTTATTATAATAACAACAATTTCCCAAATACTGGAATAGAGCTTTACACAATAAATTATTATGACGATTATAATTTTGACTTAGCGGGTTCTTCTTTTCCCCAAAACCTGCCACCTGTTTATGGTAAAACACTCACCACCAATGTAAAAGGACTAGCAACAGGAAGTAAAATTAAAGTATTAGAAAATACAGAATGGATTACCACAATTAGCTATTATGATGATAAGGCAAGACCGATATACACCTATTCCTTTAATGACTATTTAAAAACAACCGATATTGTTAAAAGTGATCTGGATTTTGTTGGTAAAATAAATGAAACTACTAGTATGCACACCAATACCAATAACAATGATCCTACTATTGAGGTAAAGGACTCTATTATATATGACCATATGGGCAGGGTAAAAAAACAATTACAAACCATAGGAACTCAAACCGAAGTGATAGCAAGTAATACTTATGATAATTTAGGGCAGTTGGAATCTAAAAAAATTGGGAATACGGATGCTAACCCTTTACAAACGGTTGACTATACTTATAATATAAGGGGTTGGTTAAAAAATATTAATCAAGACAGCAATAATGATAATGATTTGTTTAATTTTACCATAATGTACGATAATATTGTTGACATAAATAAGAAATTATATAATGGTAATATAAGCCAAACTAGTTGGAATACTTTAAGTAATAATAATACAAGTAACCCAATAAGTACGGAGTATATTTATGTTTATGATGAACTAAATCGAATAGTTGGTGCTACTGGAGCGAATACAAGCAACTATAATTTAACTTCTGTTACTTATGACAAGAATGGAAATATCCAATCTTTAAATAGAAAAGGACACTTAAATAGTGGAGCTACAAGTTTTGGTGTAATGGACAATTTGGTTTACACCTATGAAACCAATAGTAACAAGCTCAAAAAAGTATTAGACAATGGAAATGATACCTTTGGTTTTAAAGATGTTGTGAATTTAATTACAGAATATGTCTATGACGTAAACGGAAATTTAATTAAAGATTTAAACAAAGGGATTGGTACTTCCACTGCAAACGGAATAACCTACAATCATTTAAATCTTCCTACGGAAATTAAGTTTGATAACTCTAATACCAAAAAGATAAATTATACTTATGATGCTAGTGGTATTAAGTTAAGAAAGGTGGTTAATGATGGTGGAGTTTTAACTACAACGGACTACGCAAACGGCTATGTTTACGAAAATAATACTTTACAATTTTTCAACCATGCGGAAGGGTATGTAAATAACGATAATGGCACTTTTAAATATGTTT
>VAPH01078835.1_pt1 | contig 18783 bp, 16 predicted proteins | sample 3393861 | NCBI WGS metagenome assembly VAPH01 (sample SAMN08290439, study PRJNA428436) | hydrothermal vent metagenome | isolation source: Deep-sea hydrothermal vent chimney | place: Atlantic Ocean: South-mid Altantic Ridge | reverse complement strand
TTTCCCAATTGGAGAGTTTACGAATTTAACAGCATCCATACCAAAACGTTTGGTAAATTTTTTACATCCGTTGTGAGGAATGGAAGTAATTTCAATTGTCGCTTCACCAATATTTAATTGAGTTCCTAGCGGTAAATTTTCATCACTCAAATTCATATCAATAAATAATTGATCTCCGGCTAATTACCATCTATCTTTATTTTTTGCAATGTGGGAAATGCATCTTGAATTCATAATATTCAGCTGCATGTCCGGATGTGGACCTCCATCTGTAGTCTTTGAATTACCTTTTGTATTCCAATTGTCTCCAACAAGACCTTTTTCAACATCAAGATATCCTTCTTGCAATATTTTTCGTTGATCAACATCTGATCTGATTACAATCATTTCTAACTTACAATTATCTGTTGGGGATTGTTTTATATGTTCCAAATATGCTTCCAGTTGATTGGTTGTTAGACATATATCCATTTTAATCCAATTTATTTTTAATGTACTGTATTATTACTTCTCTATTCTCATGATAATCAAACCACCTAATTTCATCATCTTTTCTAAACCAAGTTCCTTGACGTTTGGCAAAACGCCGAGTATTTTTTTTAATTTCAGAAATGGCAAATTCTAAAGTAATTTCTCCTTCAAAATATCTAAAAAGTTCTTTGTAACCCACAGTTTGTAAAGCGTTTAGATTTCTATGTGGATACAGTTTTTTTGCTTCGTCGATTAAACCATTTTCTATCATTTGATCTACTCTATGATTTATTCTGTTGTAAACAATTTCTCTTTCTGCAGTCACACCAATTTTAATAGGATCAAAGTTTCTATTATTAATTCCCTTTTTTAAAAAAGATGAATAAGGCTTTCTCGTTCCAATACATATTTCAAGGGCTCTGATCAATCGTTGTTGGTTAGCAATATCAATTTTTTGATAAGCTGTATTGTCTAATTCCTTTAATCTTTGTTGTAATGAAACAATACCACCTTCAAGTAATTCGTTCTTTAAATTTTCTCGTATCGATGGTTCAACATTTGGAAAGTCATCTAAACCATTTAGAACTGCATTTACGTACAAACCGCTACCGCCAACCATAACAACAATGTCAAATTTTTCAAAAAGTTCTTTAAGTTTAGAAATCACATCTCTTTCAAAATCACCAACACTATAATCATCAAAAATGGAACGATTTTGAATAAAATGGTGTTTGACTTGTTTTAATTCGTTCGTAGTAGGAACGGCAGTACCAATATTCATTTCTTTATAAAACTGACGCGAATCACTCGAAATAATTTCGGTGTCAAAATATTTGGCAAGTTCAATGCTCAAAGAGGTTTTTCCAATGCCTGTGGCTCCTACAATTGATATAAGATAGTTTTTATTCAAATTCATACCCGCATCTATAGCAATATTTAGCCTTATCTTTATGATTTTCAGCCGAACAATTTGGACATGAATGCGTATTTAAATCAATTTTTAAAGAAGCTTGATTTGTGAATTCAGCAGTTACTATACCTGTAGGAATAGCAATGATACCATAACCTAAAATCATGACCAAACTGGCTAAAAATTGACCCAATGCTGTATGAGGTGCTATATCACCATAACCAACTGTGGTTAATGTAACAATTGCCCAATAGACTCCCCGAGGGATACTGGTAAAACCATTTTCATTCCCTTCAATCAGGTACATCAAAGTTCCAATAATTATACATATAATTATTACTGCCGAAATAAAAACAAATATTTTAAATCTACTGGCTTTTAAGGCTTTAGCTAAATTGTTTGTTGCGCCAACGAATCGAACTAATTTTAAAATTCTAAAAACTCTTAGCAAGCGCAAAGCTCTTAACGCTACCAAGGCATGCGTGCCGCCTAAAATTATGGATAAATATTTGGGTATAGTTGATAAAAAATCAACAATACCATAAAAACTTAAAATATATTTTTTTGGTTGTTTAACACTAATTATTCGCAATATATATTCAATACTGAATAAAATGGTAATAATCCATTCTAAAACATTGAAAACAGTGTGATATTTTGCATCAAAGGTTTTAACACTTTCCAACATTACCAACGCGATACTAGCTAAAATTGCACATAATAAAATGATATCAAATAACTTACCGGATTTAGTATCTGCTTCGTAAATTATTTTATAAAGTTTGGTTTGCCAGTTTTGATTTTTTGAATTAGACTTCAAGGCGTGCTAGTTTTCTCTAAAGTTATTAAACTATTTTGAGTTTTGATAATTTGATTAAAAAATTCTTTTAATTTTTCATATTTATCAGTTTTATAAATGGTTTTATTTAGTTGTATTCTTGTAATAATTGTTATTTCGTTTTCTTTTTTATTAAAATTAGCAACAAATAAACCACCATTATCCGGTAATTTAAAGGCAGTACTCTCGGGTATTGTTTTTATAATATAATTTTTAGGAATATTAATTTTAGCCATGTATAGTTCTTTTATTTTATAACCAAAATTAACAGGGTAGTTTCTTTGTTTTAACTGAAATGGGTTTTCTACGTATTTTTCAATAAAAGGATCTAAATAAATAGTGTTTCCTATAGATTCTGTTGCAGTAATTTCAACTTCAAAATTTTCTACAAGTGGATTTTCAGGCTTATCTAACTCTTCATTAGTATACGAAAGTATTTCTAAATTTTCATTTTTATTTTCCAGATCAATTAAATATTTTTCTTCACTTTTACCGTGAATTAATTCTCTTTTAAATTTTGAAAAATAGCCATTATTAGTTTCTTGTACATTACCAATTAAAGTACCATCATCATTCATGGAAAGTGTAGCCTTTATTCTTTCATATGTTTTTACTTTTGGTTCTGTTGAAAACCAATAGCTACCATTGTCAAAATCTAAAACTCTGCCATAACTGTTTAGAGCTTGAAAAGGTAACATATTGAAAGACAAAAAGTCATCAGAAGCATCTAACAATAAATATTGGTTATTAATTGTAATATGTGCTGCCAGATAATTGAAGTCGGTCATAACAGGATGTCTCTTTGTGGGGAAACCCCTGTCTCTGGTTGATAATAGTAATATTTTTGCGTCAATTCCCACCACTTTTAATGCAGAAATGAGTGCTAAATTTATTTCTGATACACTCCCCAGGCCGTCCTTATATGCTTTTTTAACATCTACATCATTAAAGATAGTATGTTTGTCAATATTTAATGAAAAATGATCTTGAATATATTTATAAATAGTTTTACATTGTTTCAAAGTATCCTCGATCATTAACAATTCATCCGGCAAATTTTTCAAAAAAAACGAGTTGTTTTTGGATTGCCTTCCTAATCCTTCATCATATTTTAACTTTTTATCAGTTTCTTTCCATGATGTTGTATATTTTTCACTTGTCCCATCGGTAAAAAAAATCTCGGCGAGTTCAAATTTAATTTTTGAGATATAATTGTTTTTAGATGTTGAAAATTTTTCTTCTTCAATATAAGCAGGAATATCCTTCATTATATAGGTTAATTTCTCACAATCAGCAGTTACCTCATTAATGGTAAAACATTTTTCTTCAATATCTGCCTTATTTGTTGAAAGCTTTATTAGCCCTCTTAAGTTTCTGTTATATCTCCAATTACCAGGAATTAAAGCATGAAATTCACTTTTAATTTTTGGAATATCCGATTGAAAAGTCCAACCACTAAAATTGAAGAAAAAATCGGATTCTAAATCATATTGGTATTCCAGAACACTACCGGGTTTTACATTTGGAAAAGTAAAAGTTACTTCTTTCACATTTTCACTTACTGTTTTGGTATATATCTGTTTAGAATTTAAGTAAACATTTGGTTCATTTAAATTATGGGTATTGGCTATTAAACGCTTTACTTTTTCTACCTTTTCATATTCATCATTATAAATGAATATTTTTACTGTTGCATGTTCTTCTCCTTCTTTATTTAGTATTTTAATTTTTTTATAAACCGTGGTCTTTAAATATATTTCACGGTTTTCATTTTTAACTATTGTTTTTCCGTATTCATAAAGAACAACTGCATTCGCAGTAGTATCTTTTTCATACACCTTCATTTCTAGCTCCTCATTGCTAACTTGTCCAAAAAAAGGTGACTTATTTTTATTTTGAGAATTGAGATGTAAGGTAAAGAAGATCAATAAGAGACAAACTATTTTTTTCATTGAAGCAATTTGATTAGAAATATACATAAATAAACGAATAAATTTTTAAAAAATTTAATAATAAATATTTATTATTTTTCAAAATCTTATAATTTTTTCCACGGTTTCATTTTTTAGATATTTTATAATGATATTATCCTGATCTTGATGATAATTACTGGTTGTAATTAAATTTCTTAATACATCTAAATTATTCAATTGATAACTAAGATCTGCATATCCAAATCCCATATATTGGTTATTTTCAACTAGAATAACCGATTTCTCCGATACAGTTCTACCCTTATCAATCAGGATCATATTTTCATTACTATATTTTGAATGCTTGATATTGGGCTTAGATAGTTTATTAAATTTTGGTTTATGGATCGTTATTTCTTCACTGTATTTTAGTTGGGCGATCAATTCACTTCCGGTTTGATCAAAAGTAACAGATGACATTTCCTTGAATAGAACCCTTGCCTTTTTTGAAGTACGAAGAAAAATTTGATTAACAGACTTTTTTATATTGGTACTTTTTCCTATTAATAAAATATCACCATTAAATCGATGAAAATAAAAAACTCCGGTGTCTATGGGTAGTTCATCTAAAATTGAAAGAAGTTTTTTGGTTAAATCTCTTTTGTTTCCTGTTTTTACGGTATTTTTAACAATAACCTTTTCTTTATCTTTTTGTAACAATATCTGTAATAATTTTATAGTGGCTAAGGCATCACCATTTGCACGATGTCTGTCGCTCATCGGAATACCAATTTTACGACATAATCTACCCAAGCTATACGAATCAAAACCGGGAATTAATTTTTTACTTAATTCAATGGTGCAGAGAGTGGGAATATCAAATTCAAAGCCCAATCTCCTGAATTCCGTCCGAAGAATTCTGTAGTCAAAACTAGCATTATGAGCAACTAAAATACATCCATTGGTTATTTCAACCACTCTTTTCGCAACTTCGTAAAACTTTGGAGCATTTCGCAGCATCTTATTATTAATTCCCGTAAGATTCACAACAAATGGTTGTATTTCCTTTTCGGGATTGATCAGGCTGATAAATGAGTCGATTATAGATTCGCCATCATATTTATGAATAGCAATTTCTGTAATTCCCTCTTCATTGTATCTACCACCGGTAGTTTCTATATCTATTATTGCGTACAATTGTTAAAGTTAAAAGTTAAAAGTTAAAAGTTAAAAGTTAAAAGTATTTACTTTCTACTTCTCAGCAATTATTATTCACCAAAAATACCAACTACCATATACTATCTACCTATTTCTTATCTACAACCAATCGATTATCTCTATTAACTATTTCCCAGGCAGTATAAAATACCAATTGAGCCCTTTTGGCTAAAATCTCGTAATTAATTTTATCAGGTGTATCTGTTGGTTTGTGGTAATCTTCATGAACACCATTAAAGTAAAAAATTACAGGAATATTGTTTTTTGCAAAATTATAATGATCTGATCTATAATAAAATCGGTTGGGATCTTTATCCTTATTATAGGTATAATCCAATTTTAACCGGGTATATTTTTTATTAGCTGTTTCTGACAATTTATGTAAATCATTACTCAATTTATCGGAACCTATCAAATAAATATAATTTGGGTCGTTTTTATGCTTTTCATCTACACGACCAATCATGTCAATATTTAAATCAGCAATGGTGTTTTTTAATGGAAAAATTGGATGGCTCGTGTAATACTTTGACCCAAATAATCCCTCTTCCTCTCCGGTAAAGTGCAAAAAAAGAATTGATCTTTTAGGTCCATAACCATTTTCTTTGGCTTTTTGAAAAGCCTGGGCTATTTCCATTAATGCAGTTGTACCCGATCCATCGTCATCGGCTCCATTAAAAACTATTTCTCCATTCTTTCCCAAATGGTCGTAATGAGCAGAAATAATAAGAACTTCTTCCGGAAATTCGTAGCCTTCAATATATGCAACAACATTTTCTGACGATTCTTTTGACTGATTATTAAAATACTCTTTTGGTATTTTTTGTAGATATTCATCATAACCTGTTGGAGCTTTAAGTCCTAGATTTTTATAATATGCCGTCAAATAATTAGCGGCCATTTTTTGACCCCTTTCACCTGTTTTTCTACCTCCAAGAATATCTGATGCAAGTATGTAAAGATGCTCTTTTATCTCTGATTCATCGATCTCTTTTGCAAACTTTATTTTTGTAGCATTTTCGTTAATAGCTGCCTTTTTACTTGCTCCACAGGAAAAAAGTGATATAAGTATTAAGAGAAATACAATTTTTTTCATCTGTTTAAAATTTTGCAATTAAATAAAATTGAAGCTCTTCCAAAATTTATGCACAGATGGAACCGCTTCGCTCTCCTATGATCCCGAGTACTCGGGATAATCATTCCTTTACGTGTATTTTATGATTAATAAAATTCATGGTCGTTTCATTGTTTTGATATTATTTTATAAATAATAATAATTTTTATTGTACCATAAACTGGTTACTTTTTTTGTCAAAAATAACAGATTTTGAATCAAATAGTTGATTAATCTGATCATTTTCAATTAATGTTAATGGATTTCCTGAAATTATTCCAGAATCAGTCATCAACCATAAATGAGATGCTAATTGAATTGCCAATTGCACTTCGTGAGTTGAAATTAATATTGTTTTATCCAATTGCCGGGCTAATTGTTGTAACAATTTAAAAGTTTCAATTTTGTGTTGAATATCTAAGTGAGCTGTGGGTTCATCCAAAATTATAATATCTGTATCTTGGGCGAGTGCCCTACATATCATAACTCTTTGCAATTGACCATCACTGAGTTCATCGCACCTTTCTTTAAGTAAACTTTTTAGGCTTGTTTGTTCAATGGCACGATCAATTTTTATTTTGTCTTCTTCAGTCAAATTGCCAAGCCAGTTTGTGTAGGGTTGCCTGCCCAATGCAATAAGTTCATAAACCGTTAAATTACCGGGCGGAATTTTTTCGGTTAAAACCAAACTTATGTTCTTGGCAAGGTCATTAGGAGAAATATTTTCAAGTAATTCATTTTTTAAAAATATTTTACCTGATAATTTGGCTTGTACCTTGGTTAATGTTCTTAGCAAAGTTGATTTACCTATACCGTTTTTACCTAATAAACATACCAATTCTCCTTTGTGTAATGAAACATTTAAATCTTTTGCAACAACCGTTTGATGCTTCCCGGAAGTATATCCAATGCTCAGTTCAGTTGTTTTTAATATGCTTTTATTACTATTTTTGGGCATAAAAAGGGTAATTTATAAACTAATTTTCTTTTTTCTAACAAGCAACCATATAACTACCGGAGCACCGAATAAAGATGTAATTGCATTAATCGGCAATGTAAATTCACTATTTGGCAGTTGAGAAATAGTGTCGCTGATCAACATAATTATTGCTCCCAAAACGGCAACAGCCGGAATTAGTATTTTATGATTGGAAGTGTTGAATACCAATTTTGTTATATGTGGGGTGGCTAATCCTACAAACGCAATTGGTCCTGAAAATGCAGTAATCACTCCTGTAAATATGCTCGTAGAGATCAAGATTAAATTTCTCGTTCTATTAAAATTTATACCTAGACTTTTTGCATAATTTTCACCCAATAACAAACTGTTCAATGGTTTTATCGTTGGTAGTATAATTATCAAACCTACCACGATTAATATTGTAAATACCAAAATTTCATTCCACGTTAAGTTGCCCAAACTACCGAAACTCCAAAACAAATATTGCTGTAAATTTTCAGCGCTGCTAAAATAAGCCAATACACTAATAACGGCTGCAGTTAAACTACTGAACATTAAGCCTATAATTAAAATAGTCATGGTGTTTTTTACTTTTCTGGCAACAATTATGACAGCAAAAAGTACTAAAAAAGAACCGATACTAGCTGCAATACTCATCAAAAAATTATTTTGCGAAATGACCAAAAAACTACCTCCTAAGGCGGATGAACCTAAAATTAAGACTGCAACTCCTAAACTCGCTCCTGAACTTACCCCAAGCACGTAGGGACCTGCCAGTGGATTTCTAAACAATGTTTGCATTAGTAAACCACTTATCGCTAAACCTGATCCAACTAAAATCGCGGTTATAGCTTTTGGAAGGCGATAATCTAAAATAATATAGTTCCAGGATTCTTTAGTTGCCTCTTGGTTTAAAATGCTATTAACAATCTCTTTAAAAGGTATATTTACTGAACCAAAACTAATGTTGACAATAAATACAATTAAGATAAAAAAGAATAGTAGAAGAAAGGAGTATTTATGTGAATTATTTTTTTTCAATTTTAATTTAAAGGTTTCGTTAAAGATAATTGTTTAAGATGGATTTGAACTAATCTAATTTTTCTAAAAAGTAAGGTTTATAATTTGGTAATAATTCAGGGTGAGTAATTTTTATCAAATCCTGTAATACAATATGTGGTTGAACAGGAGCTAATTCAAAGTATATAACACCACCGTTTTCTCCTCTTTTTTTAGAGAAAGTATAAATATTTTTTTTCTTGTAAGCATCAAACTCGGTATAGTGATTATTCGAACCGGCCAATTCTTCAAAGGCAGTAAAATATCCCGATCCTATCCAATAGTCAGCAGTTTTTGCCTTTTCGAAAACGGCTTCAAAACTTAAGATCAGGCTTCCTTGTCCATGAGTTTCTTTCCATAAGTAATTTGTATTTGCATCTTTATAAAGTGCTACGGTAAAGCTTTCGCCGGCAGGGAGGTTCCATTTATCTTTGTATAAAACACCTGATAAAATGCTTGGTATTTTTTTTGATCTTTTTGCAATTTCCCTGGCATTATTATATTTGGTTTCGATAGCCGTAAAAATACTATCAGCCTTTTTATCTTTATTAAAAAGCGCACCGAAGAATTTGATCCATTCGGCTCTTCCTAGCGGAGTTTCTTCCAGCCATTCACCGTTATATATAACAGGTATACCATTTTTTTCAATGATATTATACATTTTTGTAGTATTGCCCATCGAAAATCCGATTATGGCATCGGGCTTCAAACTGATTAAAACTTCTGTGTTAATTTCTTGTTCGTTTCCAATGTCTTGGATGGCACCTTTATTTATTAATTCTCTCGTTTTTAAAGAAGTAATATAATCGATATGGGGAAATCCAATTAAGCTATTCTCTTCTCCAATCAATTCTAACATAGGTATATGGGTTGTTGAAGTAGTAACAATTTTACCCAAAGGAATAGTTATTATTTTTTGACCTTTAAATTTGTTCTTGTTTGGAGAACTCGAATCGATCAAAATAAACTCCTGCTTGTTTTCTGCGCCGGGATAAGGCGACTTAATAATTAATTTTTTATACGTATCGAAAACCTGAATATCAAAACCTTTGGCATATTTAATCAATGATTTATAGGAAGTACTTTTGGTATCTGAATGATTAATCTTTTTTTCTTTAGTACAAGATAAAAAAGAAACTGCAGTTAATAAAATAAGACCAATTCCCAAAAAAATGAATTGGTATTTTCTCAAAATAAATAGCATGATATTATTCATCAATAATATTTTTTGGCAAGTTTACGATATTTTAAAATAAATTTTGATGATATATTTTTTTGATTCATTTTTTTATCTAGTTTTACATCAGAATTTGGTCACGCCATTTGCGTGATAATACAAAAGGGAATCTCGTTTACTTTTTTAAAATTAAAAAGTATTGTATTCGAGAGCTGTCTCCGCAACTGTAAGCTGAGTTACGTATCAATGTAATGCTTGTTGTAATCTTTTTAAGTCACTGTTTCGCTATAGCGTGATGGGAAGACAAACAACAAGACGCAAGCCAGGAAACCTGCCAAATAGTATTAATATCAAAGTTTTCGGAAGAAAGACTATTGTATTATGAGCAGATCTATTTTACCATTATTTTTATTGACTTTTGCGACACTATTTTCGCAAAATAATTCCGTTAACAAACTGGAAGAGATTGTTTTAAAAGGTAATTTTTCTCCTAGTTTGAATAGTGGATATACCATTGAGGTCATTAAAGATTCTGTTCTAAAAAACAATTTTCAAAGCCTGGGTAATTTACTGCAAGATCAAGCAAATCTATATTTTAAGCAAAATGGAAATGGAATGGTTTCCTCTATTTCTTTAAGAGGAACAAATGCCTCTCAAACCGGTGTTTTTTGGAATGGTATTGCTATCAATTCTTCCTTGAACGGACAAATTGATTTTAATACACTGAGTGCAAATAGTTTTGATGAAATTGAAATAAGAAGGGGAGGAGGTAGTGTTTTGCTTGGTAGCGGCGCAATTGGTGGTGCCATTAATTTAAGTGACCGGGTTATTTTTGAAAAAAAACAAAGTGCTAACTTGCATATGGGCCTGGGAAGCTTTCAAACCTATTCAACCCAATTCAACGGAATTGTAAGTAATAAGAACCTATATGCTAAGATTTCTTTTGGTGCTTCTAAATCTGAAAATGATTATCCTTATTTCAATAGCAATTTAAGAAATGAAAATGGTGAATTTCAAAATTATAATATCAATGGAACATTTGCACATGCTATTAATGATAAAAATAGAATCATACTAAATACTTCATTTTTTGACAATGATAGAAATACTTCACGAACTTTAACTGCACCTAGCAATGCAAAGCTTTTAAACACTGATTTTCGCAATTTAATCGAGTGGAAGTATCTGGGAAATAGATTCTCATCTTCTTTGAAATTTGCCTATCTATATGAAAAATTCACATTTATTTTTGATAAAAGTGCATCTAATTCCTCAGTAGGAAAGAGTAATAATGTAATCGGTAAATACGATCTTACCTACTATTTGAATAATAAAATATTTTTTAATTCGGGAATTGAGTTTGAAAATGCCAAAGCAGATGGAGATAATATTACCAATGTAACGCAAAATGATTTTACCGCTTATATTTTATTTCATCATCAACCTATAAAAAAGTTGAATTATAGTTTTAGCATTCGTAAAGGAGCATCTTCAATTTTTGATATTCCGTTTATCTATGCATTAGATGCCAAATATGATTTATTGAATAATTTGAAAATAAAAACAGCATTTTCAACAAATTATCGCATTCCTACTTTTAATGATCTGTATTGGGAACCTGGTGGAAATATTGATCTTAGATCCGAAGAAAGTAAATCAGCTGAGATTGGATTGGAATTTTCTAATGAACATTTTAGCTTCAATGTAACTTCCTATTTTATAAAAAGTAGGGATTTGATTCAATGGCGACCCGTTTCCGGTATTTTTTGGCAACCGCAGAATATTCAGGATGTTTCTAACTATGGAATTGAGTTTTCAGGCTCTGTTCTAAAAAAGTTTAATCAGCACCAATTTAAGTTGAAAATATTTTACGATTACACCCAATCAATAGATGAAGAAACTAATAAAGATCTCATTTACGTACCCAATCATAAAGCAAATACATGGCTAAATTACATGTATAAAAATTGGAATTTTGCTTATAACCTGCAATATACCGGTAAGGTTTATATCACAACTTCAAATTCGCAGTCATTGGATTCGTATTTGTTGTCAAACATTGATATAGGCAGAAGTTTTTTAAAAAATAATAATTTACTGGTAGTATTTAAAATAAACAACTTGTTTGATGAAAATTATCAATCCGTTGCCTTTAGGCCAATGCCGAACAGAAATTTTACACTAAATATTAATTTTAAAATTTAAATAAAAATGAAAACATTAAAATTAGCAACAACTTTCTTATTAACAGTATTAATTTTAAACTCTTGTTCGAATAATGATGACCCCAAGTTACCATTGGGAGATTATGAGAATGGATATTTTATTGTAAATGAAGGTCCATTTCAAAATGGAAGTGGAACAATCACTTTTGTTGGAGATGATGGTGCCGTAAGTCAGAATATATATAAAACGGTTAATAATGAAGATCTGGGTAATATTGTAAATTCTATGACTTTAGGAAATAACAACGCTTATATTGTAGTTAATAACTCCAATAAAATTATTGTTACCAACAAATATTCTATGAAAAAAATTGCTACAATTGAAGGAGATGACATAAATAACCCAAGGCAATTTGTCATTCAGGGAGACACAGGTTATGTGACCAATTGGGGTGATCCGTTTAACCCTTCTGATGATTTTATTGCTTTAATCGATTTAAGTACTAATACTGTGTTCAATACTATTTCTGTAGGTGAAGGTCCGGAAGATATGATAATCAGCAATTCAAAAATTTATGTGAATTTACAAGGCGGATTTGATTTCAATAATAAAGTTGTTGTTATTGACACTAATACTAATACCGTTGAAACTACTATAACTGTTGGTGATGTACCAAATTCTTTAATTGATGATGGTTTCGGAAATATTTGGGTTTTATGTGAGGGCATCCCTGTATGGACCGGAAATGAAACAGCCGGAAGCTTGTATAAAATAAATACCGGTAATTTTAATATTTCTAATTTTAATTTTGATTTAACCGGTCATCCAACATTATTAAACTATGAATCAGGTAATTTATACTTTAATTTAAATGGTAAGATTTTTGGAATGAATACCGATTCAAATGAAATTCCTACAGAGTCAATTAATGGTTTAGATGGTTTTTATTATTCTATGCAGGTCAGTAACAATGAATTATTCGCTGCAGATGCAAAAGATTTTTCCAGCGAAGGAACATTAAAAGTATTTAATATTGGTTCAGGAGCTCTAATAGAAACAATTACCACCGGAATAATACCAGGAGATATTGTATTTCAAAATTAGAACTGCCAATTTGTTTTGATATATTTGAAAGAATAATAAGAAAATCATGATTAAATTTTAGTGTGTGAAAAGAATTAATTTATTTTTGATTGTATTTTTATTTTTTTCTTACTTAATAACTGCACAAGAAATCGGACTGCGATTTGGAGATATGACAGGAAATAATGTGGCAATTGATGGAGTAATCGCGTTTGAAACTGGTAGAATCCATTCAAATGTTTCATTTGGTGATACTGTGGGAATTGATGTTGTTTACGATTTTGTTTTTCTACCCATTGGTAAAGTTGACAATTTATATTATTATTTGGGAATTGGATTAACCACCGTTTTTGGAAGTGATTTTAAATTTGGTGGAGCAGGAGAAGCAGGTATAGAATATAGGTTTTCAAATTCGCCAATAGCATTGGGCCTTGACTATAAACCCGCAGTACTTATACTTGAAAAAAGTGATTTTATTTGGTCTAATTTTGGTTTTAATATTCGATATATCTTTAATAATTAAATATTTTAAACTGAAGATTTTTTTATTATCTATTTTAAAATTTATTATTATTCAATTCATTTGTATCCATCAAGCGTGATCCGGATTAGATTTTTTTTCTAAATTTCTTTGTTGCAATTTTAGCAGACTTGCATTCAATTCAAACCCGAGGAGTAAAATAATAGAATTCAACCAAATAAATAACATGATAACCAAAACAGTTCCTATAGATCCATATAATTGGTTGTATTGGGCAAACTTTTCAATATATATTTTAAATATTTTGAAGTTGATAATAAACAGAATAATTGTAAAAATGGTTCCCGGTGAGAAAAATGATCTTTTCTTACCTTCTTTGATTCCAAAATAGTATAAAATAGAAATGCCCACAAAAAGCATGACTAACAAAATGAATACTTGAATCATTCCAATCCAAAATTTAGCATCTCCAACGATTCCTTGCCGGGTCAATGAATTGACAAAAAATTCTAAAATAATAATAACTCCAACAGTTATTAATAATAACAATGCCAAGACCAATGATATTATCAATGAAACAAAATATTGTCTCAATACAGTTCTTGTTTGGATATCATGGTAGGTGAATTCAAACCCACTTAAAATAGCATTAACACCGTTGGTCATTAAAAAAATAGACAAAATAAAACCAAATGAGAGTAACTCTCCATATTTGTTATTAGCGATATCGTTTAGTACATTAGAAACTGCGTCACTAGCCTCTTTTGACGGCATAACCTTAAAAATAAACGACATAAAATCACTTTGGAACCCTTCAATAGGAACAAAGGGAATCAATGTTAAAACAAAAAGAGCAAATGGAAAAAGAGCAATAAAAAAGCTAAAAGCAATACTACCCGCGCGAGCTGTAAGAGCTCCTTTTATTATTCCCGGAATATACATTTCAAGAAGATCATACAACTTCATGCCTTCAAGTCCGGGAATTTTAATCTTTTGGAAGAGTTTAATAAACCATTTAATTATCGGGATACTTACTAATTTATCTTCCGCGCTCATATTTTAATCCATTTTTGCATTAAATTGAACATTCCATTTATCTTGAACTTTCAACACCTGTTCAATAACATCTCTTACACATCCTTTTCCACCTTTTTTTTGAGAAATATATTTTGAAATATGTTGTATTTCAGGGGATGCATCTTTAGGACATGTTGGCAAACCAACCATTTGCATCACAGGAAAATCCGGTAAATCATCTCCCATATACAAAACATTTTCGATCTTAATATTATAAATATCTAAATATTCATCTAATTGTTCAATTTTATTATGAACACCTAAATAAATGTCGGTAACTCCTAATCCTTGTAAACGTAATTTAACAGCGGAATTTGTTCCCCCGGAAATGATACAAACATGGTAACCCATATCAACAGCAGTTTTTAATGCATAACCATCTTTTACATTCATTTTTCTTATCAAATCTCCATTTGGGAAAATAGTAACAGAACCATCTGTTAAAACGCCATCAACATCAAAAATAAAAGTTGTGATCTGGGGCATAAATTCTTTATAATTTTTTTCCATATTTCGTTTCGATTTTAATTAGATCTAATAATTGAATCGCTTATCAATGAATAAATTTCCTTCTTTTCATTTTCTAATTGAGAAAGGTGTTTTTCAATTACCTTTTTGTCATTTCTTTTTGCCGGTCCGGTTTGGGCTTGCTCCGGATCCAGAGATTTTAATTTATTTGCTGTTTCCAAAATTAAGGGTTTTAAAATATCAAATGAAAAATTATTCTCATCACAAATATTTTTTGCGATAGAAAACATATAATTTGAAAAGTTATTGGCAAAAACTGCCGCAATATGTATTTTTTCTCTTTGTTTAGAATTAATATTGTAAACATTTTTGCTGATTGAGCATGCTAAATCGTTCAGTAATTCATTGTCTTTTTCAAATTCAGCTTCAATAGTGACAGGAATATTTTTAAAATCTAATTCTAGATCTTTAGAGAATGACTGCAATGGGTAAAATACGCCTCTTCTTAATTTATTTGTTAGGGATGTTAAAGGTATACTTCCTGAAGTATGCACTATTAATCCATTATTTAATGATAACGTTTTTGAAAAAGCATCAATAGAATCATCATTTATAGCAATAATATAAACATCAGCTTTGAGTAGGTTTTGCACCTCATTTGTTACTGGTATTTTACTATTAAAATACCTGTTATTTTTACTATTTCGACTATAGCGTTGTACAAAATCAATGTTCTTTGCAACTGTAAATGCCTTCGCCAAATGAATTGCAACATTTCCTGCTCCCAGTAAAACTACTTTAATCATAAAGCGAAGATAAAGAAGTTATTTTACAAAAAAGAGGCTGTCTAAAAAGTAATTTCGACAACCTTTTTTTCTTATTAATTGAAAAAACTAAGATGACATCTTTTTAATTTCTGCTTGTGCTACAGCTAATCTTGCAATTGGAACTCGGTAAGGTGAACAGCTCACATAGTCCATACCAACATTGTAACAAAACTCAATAGAGCTGGGCTCACCACCATGTTCCCCACATATTCCAACTTTTAAATCGGGTTTTGTACTTCTTCCTTTATCAGTTCCCATTTTTATCAATTGGCCAACACCTTCCTGATCAATAACTTCAAAAGGATCGACTTTTAATATTCCTTTTTCTATATAAATCGGCAGGAATTTTCCTGCATCATCTCTTGAATAACCAAATGCCATTTGGGTTAGGTCATTGGTTCCAAACGAAAAGAATTCAGCACGTTGTGCAATCAGATCCGCCGTCAAAGCTGCGCGAGGTATTTCAATCATAGTACCAAGCAAGTAATCAATCGTATCATTTCTTTCTTCAAAAACCTTATTCGCAGTACTTCTAATTATATCTTCCTGAGCAATATACTCATTTAAAGTACCTACTAACGGAACCATAATTTCGGGTATTGCTTCAATTCCTTTCGCTTTTAAATTTAAAGCGGCTTCCATAATAGCTCTTGTTTGCATTTCGGTAATTTCGGGGTAGGTATTACCTAATCTACAACCTCTATGACCTAACATTGGATTAAATTCTTCTAATTGGGCAACTTTACTTTTAACTGCTTCCAATGAAATATGCATATCATCAGCAAGATCTTTTTGCGTTGCCAATTGATGAGGTACAAACTCATGTAATGGTGGATCAAGTAAGCGAATAGTTACAGGAAGACCTTGCATAGCTTCAAATATTCCTTCAAAATCACCACGCTGCATAGGAAGCAAATCTTCTAAGGCCTGTTTTCGGCCTTTAACGGTTTCCGCTAAGATCATCTCTCTCATAGCTCTTATCCGGTTCGTATCAAAGAACATATGTTCTGTTCTTGTCAACCCTATACCCTGAGCGCCAAAGTTTCGGGCAATTTTTGCGTCCTTCGGACTATCAGCATTAGTTCTGACTTTCATCGTTGAATATTTATCTGACAAATTCATAATTTCAGCAAATTCACCACTTAATTCCGGTTCAATCGTAGTAACTTTCCCCTCGATAATGTATCCGGTACTTCCATTTAAAGAAATCCAGTCTCCTTCGTGATATTCTTTTCCATCAACAATCAATGATCGTTTTTTGTAATTTATTTTCAATGCTCCTGCACCCGAAACACAGCATTTACCCATACCACGTGCAACCACCGCAGCATGTGAAGTCATACCACCACGAGCGGTTAAGATTCCTTTTGAAATATTCATTCCCTCCAGGTCTTCAGGTGAGGTTTCTATTCGTGTTAAAATGGTATTTTTATATTTGTTGGCTTCATCTGCAAAGAAAACCAATTGACCCGTGGCAGCACCCGGTGAAGCAGGTAATCCCCGGGCAATTATATTTGCTCTTTTAAGAGCTACCGGATCAAAAATTGGATGTAATAATTCGTCTAATTTATTAGGTTCAATTCTAAGTATTGCTTCTTTTTCAATAATTAATCCTTCTTTTAAAAGATCTATGGCAATTTTAACCATAGCAGCTCCCGTTCGTTTTCCATTTCTGGTTTGTAAGATCCAGAGTTTACCTTCTTGAATGGTAAACTCCATGTCTTGCATATCACGATAGTGTTTTTCAAGCTTTTTTTGGTATTCATTTAGTTCATCATAAATTGAAGGCATTAACTCTTCTAATGAGGGAAAATTTTCTTTTCTGTCTTTCTCTTCAACTTTTGCAAGTTCCGCCCATCGCTCAGATCCTGTTTTTGTTATTTGCTGAGGAGTTCTAACACCCGCAACAACATCTTCGCCTTGAGCGTTGATCAAATATTCACCGGTGAAAATATTTTCTCCCGTACCCGCGTCTCTGGTAAAACAAACTCCGGTTCCCGAGCTATTACCCATATTTCCATAAACCATTGCCTGTATATTTACTGCTGTTCCCCAATCAGCCGGATATCCGTGCATATTTCTATAATAAACTGCTCTGTCTCCATTCCAGCTATTAAATACGGCAATTACCGCACCCCAAAGTTGATCCCAGGGGTCTGTTGGGAAATCATGACCTGTACGTTTTTTTACAGCATCTTTAAAATCGTATACAAGATCTTTTAAATCCTGAATTGTAAATTCAGTATCTAATTGAATATTTCTCTTTTCTTTTAGATTTTCCATGATCTCTTCAAAAGGATCGATATCTTCTTTTGTTTCGGGCTTCATTCCCAGAACAACACTTCCATACATTTGGATAAAACGACGGTAGGAATCCCAGGCAAATCGTTCATTTTTTGTTTTGTTAACCAGGCCTAAAACAGTCTTATCGTTAAGACCAAGGTTTAATACCGTATCCATCATTCCGGGCATGGAAACTCTTGCTCCCGATCGCACAGATATTAACAGGGGATTTTTGTTATTGCCAAATTCAGTACCCATTATATTCTCTACATATTCAATAGATTTTTCGACATCTTCTTTAATGATTTCCACAATTACCTTCTCGCCAAGTTGGTTGTATTTGGTACAGACTTCAGTAGTAATGGTAAATCCGGGAGGAACCGGAATTCCAAGTAAACTCATTTCTGCTAAATTGGCTCCTTTACCTCCTAAGAGATTTTTCATTTTACTATTACCATCGGCATTTTTGTTACCGAATTTGTAAACACTCGTTTTCATTTCTTCTAGGATTTCCATGACGATATTTATTAAGGATGAATATAATTTTAAAAATAGATTTGTTCGTATGAATTTGATAAGGTCTTAATCTATAAAATTAAATAATAATAATGACAATTTGTAATGATTTCTAGATTTTTACGTACAAAATAATAAAGTAAATTTATTAATCTTATAGCTAAATATTAATGATATATGTCATTTTAACAATTTGTTATTTGTAATAGATTTAAAATGAA
>VAPH01015231.1_pt1 | contig 18794 bp, 12 predicted proteins | sample 3393861 | NCBI WGS metagenome assembly VAPH01 (sample SAMN08290439, study PRJNA428436) | hydrothermal vent metagenome | isolation source: Deep-sea hydrothermal vent chimney | place: Atlantic Ocean: South-mid Altantic Ridge | reverse complement strand
GCTCTGGAGCCGGACATCCTGGGCGAATGGTTCGTTCTCGATCGCCTGCAACCAAAAAATGTTTTGGACGAACGGCTGGAGTCCATGCGCACCCTTGCCTGGCGGATGGCCCCTCTCGCCATGGCCGTGTTCCTGGATCGCGCCGCCCAGGATTTCCCCCGCCATGACGCTTTCAAACCCCTGGCAAAGGCCCCGGACGGGGGAAACATAGTTACGGCCATAATATGGGCTCGGGTGGCGTTCAATCTCATTACAGGCCTCGCGGCGTCGGACCCCGATGCGGCGCGGGGCTGGTACGGCGATATCAAAACCCTTGCCGCCGACAACCCCGAGGAGGCGGCGCTGCGCGAGCAACAGGCCATGGCCGCCACCAACCTCATTGCAGACCTCGCGGCGTCGGACCCCGATGCGGCGCGGGGCTGGTACGGCGATATCAAAACCCTTGCCGCCAAAAACCCTAAGGAGGCGGCGCTGCGCGAGGAACAAGCCAAGGCCGCGTTTAACCTTTTATTGGGGTATGAAAAATCTGGGGATAACGCCGGGGTAAAGAAAATGGTGGAGGATATTTCTCGGCTGGCCGAGGAAAATCCCGGCCTTCCCGCCTGCCGGGAGGCGGCCGAGCGCCTCCAGTCAATTATCAGGTAGGCGAAGGAGAAATAAACGGCCCCCCTTACTTTTTACCGGCTACCACCACCGTCGAGGTCAGGCCGAAGTCGTCGAGGATGGCGTAGAGCGACGGCACCACGAAAAGCACCAGCGCCGTCGCCCCGAACAGGCCGAAGGCGAGGCTGGCGACCAGGGGCTGGAGGACTTGGGCCTGTAGGCTGGTTTCGGTCAACAGCGGCAACAGGCCCGCCACCGTGGTCAGGGACGTCAGTAAAATAGCCCGGAAGCGTTGCCGCGCGGCCATGCGGGCGGCGTTTATCACCGTCTCTCCTTCGGCCCTTCTTATTTTGATGAACCGGACCAACAATATAGAATCGTTGACCACGATGCCGACCAGCGAGATCAATCCGACCATGGACGGCATGGAGAAATCGAATCCCAGAAGAAGGTGTCCCCAAACGGCGCCGATCAGGGCCAGCGGGATGACGGACATGACGATAAGGGGCTCGATATAGCTCTTGAATTGGAAGCTCAGGATCAGGAACACGCCCAATATTCCGATGGAGAAATTCCGCATCATCGAGGACGCCGTTTTCGAGGTTTCCTTGGCCTGGCCTTGGAACGAGGTTTTGATGTCCGGGTAGTCGCGCAGCAATTTTGGCAGGAAGCGCAGCCGGGTGTCTTTTAGAATTTCCCCCACGTTGGTCTTTTTCGTATCGACCTCGCCCTGGATGGTGACGGTGCGCAGGCCATCGACCCGGTTGATCCGCGCGTATCCCCGGCCGGGTTCGATCACGGCGACGGTTCCGAGCGGCGCCTGTTCGCCGCCCGGCGCGGTCACGGTGAAATAATCCAGGTCGGCGAGGCTGTCGCGGTCGCTTTTTGCCAGCCGCACATCGATTTCATAGGATTCCGTCCCGACCTGGATTTCGTCGGTCTTCCTGCCTTGGAAAGCCGCCTGCAACTGGCCGGCGATATCCTTGGCGTTCAGCCCCAGCGCGCCGGCCCCGGGGCGCAGGCGCAGGCGGGCCTCGGGCTTGCCGGGCCTGAGGTCGTCGGAAAGATCGAGAACGCCCGGATAGCCGTTCAGCCAAACTTGTAAGGCCAGCGAGGCCGCCTTGAGCCGGTCGAGGTCGGCCCCCATAAGGCGCAGGTCTATGGCCCGCCCGGCCGGGCCGATCCGGGGTTTGGCGAACTTCAGGCCGATCACGTCGGGCAGGGTTCCGACCAGGCCGCGCCAGCGTTTTATGACCTCGTCGATGGGGGCGTCGCGCAGGTCCGATTTAAGAAGATCGACGGAAACGGTGGCGACGTTGGACCCGGTCTCGAAGGCGTCGGCGTTGACGTTGTATTCGATGCCGATGTTCTTAACCAGGGAAAGGCCCTTGGGCTGGCGCGGCGCGAACTCGGCGTTCAGTTTTTCGAGCGCGCCGGTGATCGACGCGACGACGTCCTCGGTCCTTTTCAGCGGCGTTCCCTGGGGCAGCAGGATGCGGGCTTCCATGACGTTGCCCTCGAGCTCCGGGAAGGCGCGGAATTTAAGCGCCCCGCCGGAAACCATCGAAACCGAGACCAGAAAAAGCGCCAGCACCAGGCCGACGGTCAGGTAGCGCCATTCGATGGCCTTGTCCACGGCTGGGCCGATGATGTTTTCACGCAGATGGTCGATCCCGTGTTCTATGCGCAGGCGCAAGGCGGTCTTGGTCTCGCGGCCGGTCCCGCCGAGCGCGTGGGAAAGATGGAACGGCAGGACCAGGAAGGCTTCGATCAGGCTGACGCTGAGGACCACGATCAGGATCACCGGCAGGACCTTCAGGACGGCGCCCATGTGGCCTTTCATGAAAGCCAGCGCGCCGAAGATGAGAATGGTCGTCAGAAACGAGGCGATAACCCCGGGCATGACCTGGCGCGCGCCGTCGATGGCGGCTGCGACCGGGGTCTTGCCCCGTTGGCGGTGGGCGGCGATGTTTTCGGAGATGACGATGGCGTCGTCCATCAAAAGGCCGACCGCGATCAACAGGGCGACCATTGAAATCATGTCGAAGGAATAGCCCGTCATCGCCATGACGGCGATGGCGCCGAGGAACGATACCGGCAGCCCCATGGAAACCCAGAAGGAATAGCGCAGGCTGAAAAACCCCCACATGGTGAGGAAGACCAGGACCAGGCCCTGGGCGCCGTTGCGGAGCAGCATGTTCAGGCGGTCGCGCACGATCGACGAAATATCCTTGGTGACGGCGAAGGCCATTCCCGGCGGGGCCGTGGCCCTTTCACGCTCCAGGCCGCGGTAGAGGGCGTCGACCACGTCCAGGGTGTCCTCGCCTTTGGTTTTTTCGATGACCAGATAGGCGGCCCTTTTGCCGTTGAACAGGCTTTTCACCTCGTCGCGTTCGAAACGGTCGGTGATGAGCGCGATGTCGCCGAGGCGGATTTCGGCGCCGCTTTCCCCGGCCACCACGATCAGGTCCTCGAAGGCGAGGGGGGAGCGGCGTTCGTCGGCGAAACGGATCAAAACCGTCTGGTTTTTCGTCTCAATGGTCCCGCCCGGCAGGTCCGTGCTTTGGCGGCGCACGATATCGGCCAGGTCGTCAACGCTGAGCCCGAACTGCAACAAGGTTTCGGCCGGGACTTCGATGCGGATTTGGTGGTCGGAAAAACCCTCGACCCTGATCCGGGAGACGCCGGGGATTTGCAAAAGGCGGGCCTTGACCGCCTCGGCGTAGGCTTTGAGGTCCGGGGCGGACCGGGGGCCCGTTATGGCGACCGAGGCGACGAAGTAGGTGCGGCCAAGCTCTTTGATGACGGGGCGTTCGGCGTCGTCGGGAAACGAGTCGATGGCCTCGATCTCGGACTTGACGTCTTCGAGGAAGCGGTCCATGGGGGCGCCTTCGCGGATTTCGGCGGTGGCGATGGCCAGGCCTTCGCGGGCCTCGCAGCGGGTTTCCTGGCGGTTGTCGATGCCGTCGAGCGCGTCTTCGATGCGCAGGCAGAGGGCGGTTTCGACCTCTTCGGCCGAAGCGCCGGGATAGGGAACCCGGATTTCCACCGCTTCGGCGGGGATGTCGGGAAAGGTTTCCCGCTTGACCTCGGGCGCGGCGGCCAGGCCGACGGCGATAAGCCCGATCATGATCAGGTTCGCGGCCGTCGGATGGGAGGCGAAAAAACGGATCATGTCTTTGACATGCGGGCTATCTCACCGGGCCCCGGCCTTCGGCGTCGTCAACGAGGGCGCGCGCGGCGTCCTTATCGGCAATGGGGTCGAGCAGCATGCCGTCCACGGCCAAAGGCATGTCGGAAACGACGATGCGCTCGCCGGCTTTCAATCCCTCGGCGACGACGGCGAAGTCCGATTGCAGGAATCCGATCTCGACGGCGCGTTTTTCCAGGCGGTTATCCCCGCCCTGCACGAAGACCTCCTTGCCGTGCAGGGCGGCCCTGGGGACGACGATTTGGCCGGGCCGGGGCCGGCCTCGCAGTTCGACCTCGACGAACATGTTCTTGGCCAGGGGCGGGCGGATGCCGGGCACGGCCTGGCGATAGGGGTCGTCGACGGCGACGATGACGCCGACGGTCCTGGTTTTCGGGTCGATGGTGTCGCTGATGCGGGTGAAGCGGGCCTTCCATTCGACCTTGAAATCACCGCTTCTAAGGCGCACCACCGCGCTTAAGCCCAGCAGGTCGGGCAGCCTGTTTTCAAGGGCTTCGACCTCGTTTGGAAGGGTTTCGAGCGCCGGCGTCAGGGTGATCAGCCGGTCGATGGGGATTTGCGCCGATACCTCGGAAACGTCTATGCCGTCGGCGACGACCAGCTTTTCCCCTTTCCCGGCGTACTGGGTCCTTTCCACATTGATTTCCGCGACGCGCAGGTCGAAGGGGGCGGTGATGGTGGTTCGTTCCAGGTCGAGTTCGGCGATTTCAAGGCGGGCCTTGTTGAGCGCCAGTTCGGCGTCCAGGCTGCGCCGCTCCACCGGGATCAGGTTGAGCGTGTTGCGGAGAGACTGAACGGCTTGGCGGGTGGTCAGAAGGGTTTGTTCTTCCTGGTCGACGGCGGACTGGGAAACGGCCTTTCGCTTAAGCAGGCTCCGTTTGCGGGCCAGCCCCGTGCGGCTGAGTTCAAGGCCGCGTTCTTCGATCTTCAACGAGGCTCGGGTGTTTTCTTTCTTTACGTCCAGTTCGGCCAGGCTCGCCTCGGTGGCGCGGATGTTGGCCCGGGCCTGGGCGCGGGCGAGTTGGTATTGGCTGGGGTCGATGCGGAGAAGCACCTCGCCCTTGCCCAGGATCGCGCCTTTCTTGAGCTTGGGGTGGATTTCCTTGATGCGTCCGCCGACCTCGGCCACGGCCTCCCAGACCACGCCCGGGGTCACGTTGCCGTAGCCGAGGGCGCGCGGGATCAAAGTCACTTCCGGGACGGTGACGACGCGGACCTTGAGCGCTCTCTCCCCGAGGTGGACTCGTTCGGGCAGGCTTCGCGTCTCGGCGGCGAGGACGAAGACGGCAACGCCCAACAGCACCGGGGCCAGGGCCAGATACCGCTTGCGGTGGGTCTTGAGGTGTTTCGCTAATCGGCCGTCCATCAATAACGTCATGGCCAAAAGTCCCGGTGCGTCAACGAGCCCTTAAACTACTTTGCCGTGGCAGTGCTTGTATTTTTTGCCCGAGTTGCAGGGGCAGGGCTGGTTGCGCGAGACCCGGCCCCAGGTCGATGGATCGCCGGGGTCGATTTCTTCGGCGGCTTTGCGCGAGCGCATGGGCGCGACCGCGGTCACCGTCTGGTCTTCCTCGCCGTAGGCTCCGCCCGCGTTATCGCTTTGGAAGGCGGGGTCTTCCCTGGATTCGATCATTTCCGGGGCTTCCTGGAAGAACATGTCCTCGGTCGGCGCGACATGAAGCTCCACGTGCGAAAGCACGCCGGTCACCCGTTCGCGCAAGCTGTCGAGCATTTCCTCGAACAGGTTGAAGGCTTCGCGTTTGTATTCGTTGAGCGGATCCTTCTGCGCATAGGCGCGCAGCCCGATGCCCTGGCGCAAGTGGTCCAGCGTCAGCAGGTGTTCCTTCCAGTTCTGGTCCAAAAGCTGCAGGAGCAGGCTTTTTTCCACGGAGCGCAGGACCTCGGGGCCGTAGTTGGCGGCTTTTTCGGCCATCAGGCGGTCGGAGGCGTCGAGCATCCTTTCGCGGATTTCATCGTCGGCGATGCCTTCTTCCTTGGCCCAGTCGGCAATGGGAAGATCCAGGTTGAGCAACCGCAGGGCTTCCTCGTGGAGGGCGTCGGTATTCCATTGTTCGGCGTAGGATTTGGCCGGGATGCAGCGGGCGACCATGTCCTCGATCATCTGGTGGCGCATGCCGGCGACGTCTTCGGCCACGTCCTCGGCGGTCATCAGTTCCTTGCGCTGGTCGTAAATCACCTTGCGCTGGTCGTTCATGACGTCGTCGAACTTGAGCAGGTTTTTACGGATTTCGAAGTTCCGCGCCTCGACCTTCTGCTGGGCTTTCTCCAGGGCCTTGTTGACCCAGGGGTGGACGATGGCCTCGCCTTCTTCCAGGCCCAGCTTCTGGAGCATGCCGTCGATGCGCTCGGACCCGAAAATCCGCATCAGGTCGTCATCGAGCGACAGGAAGAACTTGGACGCGCCGGGATCGCCCTGGCGTCCGCAACGGCCCCGGAGCTGATTGTCGATGCGGCGGCTTTCGTGGCGTTCGGTGCCGATGATCATCAGGCCGCCGGCCTCGAGGACGATTTTCCTGTTGGCCTCGATTTCCTTCTTGATGCGCGCCCGTCCGGTCTCGTCATCGGGGTTTTTTAGTTCCTGTTCGATGCGCATGTCCAGGTTGCCGCCCAACTGGATATCGGTTCCGCGACCGGCCATGTTGGTGGCGATGGTCACCGCGCCGGGGCCCCCGGCCTGGGCGACGATATGGGCTTCCTGTTCGTGGTAACGGGCGTTGAGGACCTGATGGGTGATCTTGCGTTTTTTGAGGAGGCTCGAGAGGTGTTCGGATTTCTCGATGCTGACGGTGCCGACCAGGATGGGCTGGTTTTGTTTCTGGCATTCCTCGATAAGTTTGACGATGGCCTCGTCCTTTTCGCGCCCCGTCCGATAGACCTCGTCGTCCATGTCGTTGCGAATGCAGGGAAGATTGGTGGGGATTTCGATCACTTCGAGTTTATAGATTTCCGAAAACTCGCCCGCTTCGGTCATGGCCGTGCCGGTCATCCCGGCCAGTTTCGGATAGAGCCGGAAGTAATTTTGGAAGGTGATCGAGGCCAGGGTCTGGTTTTCGTTTTGAATCTCGACGCCTTCCTTGGCCTCCAGGGCTTGGTGCAGGCCTTCGGAATAGCGCCGGCCTTCCATCATCCGGCCGGTAAACTCGTCGATGATGATGACCTTGTTGTCCTTGACGATATAATCGGTGTCGCGCGCGAACAGCAAATGGGCGCGGAGCGCCTGGTTGGCGTGGTGGACCAGCGAGACATTGGCGACGTCGTAAAGCCCGCCTTCCTTGAGCAGGCCGGCGTCCCTCAACAAGTCCTCGAGTTTTTCCGTTCCGGCCTCGGTGAAGGTGGCGGCGCGTTGTTTCTCGTCTTTCTCGTAGTCTTCGGCGGCCATCTTGGGGATGATCTTGTCCAGCGCGACGTAAAGTTCCGAGGTGTCTTCGGTCGGCCCGGAAATGATCAGCGGGGTGCGCGCCTCGTCGATCAGGATGGAGTCCACTTCATCGACGATGGCGAAGTTGAACGGCCTCTGGACCATGTCTTCCAAGTGAAACTTCATGTTGTCGCGCAGGTAATCGAATCCGAGTTCGTTGTTGGTGCCGTACGTGACGTCCGCTTCGTAGGCTTCCTTGCGCCCGTCGTCTTCCAAATCGTGGATGATGCAGGAGACCTTCAGGCCCAGGAAACGGTAGACCTGGCCCATCCATTCGGCGTCGCGCTTGGCCAGGTAATCGTTGACCGTGACCACATGGACGCCCTTTTCCGCCAAGGCGTTGAGATAGACCGCCAAGGTGGCGACGAGGGTTTTACCTTCGCCGGTTTTCATCTCGGAAATCATACCCCGGTGCAAGATGATGCCGCCGAGCAACTGGACGTCGTAATGACGTTGGCCGAGGGTGCGCTTGGCCGCTTCGCGAACGGTGGCGAAGGCCTCGATAAGAAGGTCGTCCAGGGTCTCGCCGGCATCGAGGCGGTCTTTGAACAGGGTGGTCCGGGCCTTGAGGTCTTCGTCGGAAAGCGCCTCGAGTTCGGGCTCCAGGGCGTTGATCTCGGCGACCTGTTTGTGCAGGGCCTTCAGGTAGCGCTCGTTGGCGGAGCCGAACAACTTCTTCGCGATGGCGCCGATCATGGATTTCCCCTGAAAAATTCACTAAGATACGGCCCTGGAAGGAGCTCCCTCCGGTCCCGAGGGCCGCTTGAGGAAGAGATAGATTGCAGGTGGGCCGATGTCAATGCGGTGGGGGGGCTTTTAGAGTATATCCGGGCTAATATGAATCATTCTGATGGGTCGGATAGGCTTGTTCGGGCAGGCGCGGTTCGCCGCGCGATGCCATCGCATCGGGCAAGGGCCGCAACGCCCCCGACGGGCCGATATGGCCCACCTTCGGTCCTGTTCTTTTGCCCCGTGCCGTCGTCACACGTCTTACCCGATGCACCGCATCGCGTCGCGACGCGTTCCTTGTCACAAAACAAAATATCATGGTCAGAATGGTTCATATTAACCCGGCTATGCTCTAGCCCAACGCCCGCGACTGCGGGCCGCCGCCCCTGCGGCAAGCCTAAGGGCGCGGGCGCGCCCGCCCGGCGCTTGAGGGACGACAAACATTAAACCCTAATTTACCTTATGCCCTTCAAGCCATTCCAGGGCTTGCGGCTTGATCGAAGTCCATTTCAGGGCCGTGGTTTGGCCCAATGCGCCGATATCGAGTTCCGCTCCTTCGGCGGACCCCCGGAAAGAACCGACCACGTCGAACATGAAACTCCCGGCGAATTCCCCGTTGCCGAGGAGTTCCGGTTGTTTTTCGCCGAAGACCTCCCCGAAACTCGTCACCGCCGGTCCCAGGATTTCCTCGGGAATGTCGAGCAGTATATGGAGGGATTCAACGCAGAGGTCCGGCATGACCGGCGCCAGGGCCTCGACCTGATCGTCCCTCAGCGCCAAGACTTCGGTGAGGACTTCCGGGTCGCCTGCGAACATCTTCCAGGTCCGGTGGCCGATAAGCTCGAACATGCTTTTATAGGTCTCTTCGTTGACGTCCTTCAATCCATTGATGGCGTTGGGGGAGCAATTGAGCATGTCGTGGAACCACTCCCCGGTGATGTCGTAGGCTTTGCGGATGGCGTTGGGGTCCATATCCGTGACCGTTTCCAGGTCCCGGCGGGTTTTGAGGGCTAAAACGGCGTCGCCCAGGGACTCGAAGTGCCCCCTGGACAGGGTGTTGGCGTAACTTTCGAGCAAGGGCAATTGCCAGTCGAAGGCGATGTAGGCTTTGATGCCGGCGGGGACTTCGCCCAAGGCCGGCGGGGCCTCGGGTGTCTTGTTCTTCCTTCGGAAAAGGCCGAAGAAGCGTTTCCTGTTGGGGTCGGCGGCGGCAATTTCGCCGTCCTTCTGCGCCGCCTTTTTCCGCCAAATCCTTTTCGCGCAGGTATGGACGAGCAGACGTTCGATCTCGGCCAAGGTCATATCGCAGATCAGGCTTTCATCGAGGCTTTGAACGGGCTTTCCCGCCTTGTTCAAGGCGACGTCCTTGGCGATGTCCGGGGCCGCCTTGTAGGCGGTGATGAAGTCGAACATCCGTTGGGGATTGGCCAGAAGATCCTCGTATCGGGTATCCTTTGCGATCAGGCCTTTCTTCTTCAACCGTCCGAGGACCAGCTTGATCGAACCGATGACGACGGCCTTGACCCGGTCGTCCAGATCGATCAGGGCCGGAACATCCGTTTTCCCGATAGCGGCCATTTCCCGTCTAATCTCCCAGTTCGTCGCCGTCTTCGGTTGGGAACAGGCGGGCGATGAAGCCGAGGTCGCCGCGGGTTTCATGGCGAAGGACCAATTTCTTCTGGGCGTCGAGGGGAAGGTCGGTAAACGAAATCAATTCCTTTTGCAACAAGGTGACGATCAGGTCCTCGAGCACGCGGGCCATGTCCAGGTCGGACCGGCGCCAGGCGCCGACCGCCTGAAATCCTTCTTCCTCGAGGAATTGAAGGACGTCCGGGTGATCTATGTCCAGGGTTTCCCTGTCTCCGCCCGAATCGGTGCGAAAAAGGCTATCGACCTTTCCATTCTTGTCGCGCAGCGCAAAGACCATGTCCGTTCGTTCCTCAATCCGCCGCGGCGGGGCCTATTGGGTTTTCAGCCATTCATCGACCTTCGGTTTGATGGCGTTCCATTTATACTGGGCGGTACTGGTGACTTCCTCGATTTGGCTCTCGGATTCGGTCGTCATGTTCCGGAAATTCCCGGTGACGTCGTAAAGGAACTTGCGGGAAAACTCGTCGCTGCCCAGAAGTTTCGGCGATAAATCCCCGAAGACTTCGTGGAAGGTTTCCATGACGACGCTTAACACCACGGTCGGGATGGGGTTGAGCATGCGCAGCGCATCGGCGCAGATCGAAGCGACAGACGATCCGAAAACTTCCACGCGGCGTCTGTCCATCCCCATGAATTCGACCACGGCATCGGGATCGCGGGCGAAGAATTCCCAAATTTTATCGCCGAGGATGCCGCTGAAAAAAATAAATTTCTTCTCGTCGCAGCGCGCCAAACCGCGCAAGGCCGCCGGATTGGCTTTCATCATCGGCAGGAAACGGCCGCCGATCAAGGACCGGACATGCTTGATGGAATCGGGCTGTATCTTGCTGAACTCCTTGATTTGTTTCTCGGTTTTCAAACAGAAGATTCCCTTTCCGGCTTCCTTGAAGTGCGCGGGAAGAAGGTATTCTTCATAATCCCTGAGAAGCGGCAATTGCCAATGATAGACCAGGAAGGCCTTTAGCGGGTCCGGGAGCGTGGCGTTCCCCAAGATGTCGTCCAATAAGCTGTTCCTCCTGGCGGAACGCCTCAGGAAACCCAGGAAGGATTTCTTTTCTTCCTTTTCCTTTTTCAAGGTGGCGATGCCGTAAACCTTTTTCGAGCAGGTATAAACGAGCAGCCGTTCCACCTGGGCCAGGGAAAAACCGCAGATGAGCATCTCGGCATCGCTTTCGGCCTTCTTGCCTTCCTTGTTCAACAAAAGATCGCTGGCGAAATTCCTGTTGGCTTTGAACACGGTGATAAATTCGTGCATGAGAAGGGGGCGGCCCGTCAGGTCGCGGTATTCGGTGTCCTCGGGCATCAGGCCCTTGTTCTTCAGCCGCTTCAACACCAGCTTGATGGCGCCGAGAACGATGTCCTTCGTTTGGGCGTCGATTTCAATTAAAGGGGGGAGATCGGCGGAATCGGGGAAATCCGGGAAGCTCAACGTTTCCATCATAACCGGCGCGCGCCCCTGTAAAGCATAGCCTCTCCCAAGGAGGATCGTAGCAAACCCAGGGAGGACTGTAGCAAAATTGGCCGTTTTTGGAAAACCATACCGGTAAGCTTTTTTCTTTCGGTCCGTTATTTATTGCTTATGATGCCTCGCCCTCTCGTGATTTCTTAATAAAAAAAGGATACGTTTGATTATGTTCCGCCCCATCCTGACCGTCGCGGTCTTCGTCACGCTGTTTGGCGCGGCGACGCCGTTCCGGGTTCTCGCCGCCGGGGATCCCGTGGTCGCAACCGTTAATGGAGAAAGCATCCGCCGTTCCGATTTGGAAGAGGCCCGGTTCCGTCTTCCCGACGGCTACCGGCAGGTTCCCTTCGAGGCCGTGTACGGGATTCTGGTCAAAAGCCTGATCGACACCAAACTGGTGGCGGCGCAAGCCCGTAAGGCAAACCTGCAGAACGATCCCGATTTCAAGGCGCGGATGGGGCGGGTCGAGGAGCAGCTTCTCGAGCGCGTCTACCTGACCGGCTACATCCAAAAGAAGATCACCAAGGAGAAATTGGACGAAGCCTACGCCAAGCTCCGCGCCGAGACCGCCCGGGAAGAGGAAGTCCGGGCCAGACACATCTTGCTTAAGACGGAAAAGGAAGCCCGCGCCGTCATCGCCGAACTCAAAAATGGGGCGGATTTCGCCGAATTGGCCAAGAAAAAATCGATCGGGCCGTCGTCCGCCCAAGGCGGCGACCTGGGCTACTTCGCCAAAGGGCGGATGGTGCCGGAATTCTCCAGGGCCGCTTTCGCCATGAAGAAGGGCGAGGTTACGCAAACCCCGGTGAAGACCCAATTCGGCTGGCACGTCATCAAGGTCGAAGACAGGCGCGTGGCCGCGGCCCCGTCGTTCGAGGAAGTGAAGAAGGAATTAAGCGCCAACCTGGCCCGCGAGATCGGCGGGGCTTATCTCAATGGACTCAGGGACAAGGCGAAGATCGAGAAATTCAACCTCGACGGATCGCCTCTCGATAAAACCGGGAAATAGGACCGGAACGCACCCATGGACGCCGTTTCCCCCCTCGCGCCGGAGAAATTTCCCGAGATGCCGCCCATTGCCGGCGTTCGCCTCGGCGGGACCGCCTGCGGACTGCGCTACCAGGGGCGCACGGACTTGATGCTGGCGGAACTGGCCCAGGGAACGCGCGTGGCCGGCGTTTTCACGAAATCGAAGACGGCGTCGGCGCCGGTCGATTGGTGCCGCAAGGCGCTAAAGGGAGGCGTCGCCTCGGCTTTGGTCGTTAATTCCGGCAACGCCAACGCCTTCACGGGACGGGCCGGAGAAGACGCCGTCGAACGGGTTGTCGAGGCGGTGGCCGACCTGTTCCCCTGCCGCCCGAGCACGGTTTTTGCAGCCTCTACCGGCGTCATCGGCGAACCCTTGCCCTTCGAGCGACTGACGGCGGCGTTGCCCGGGCTCAAGGCCGGTTTGAGCGAAGGGGCCTGGGAAGAGGCCGCGCGCGCGATCATGACCACGGACACGTACCCGAAAGGGGCGACGCGGAAAGCCCGGATCGGAGAAACAGATGTGGTTATCAACGGCATCGTCAAGGGGTCGGGCATGATCGCGCCGGACATGGCGACCATGCTCGCTTTCGTCTTCACCGACGCCGACCTTCCCGGCGATGTCCTTCAGGACTTGCTGAGGGCGTCCGTGGACGGCTCGTTCAACTGCATTACCGTCGACGGCGACACCTCGACCAGCGATACGGTCCTGTTGTTCGCGACCGCGGCGGCCGGGAACAAAAGGCCCGAGGGCTCGGCCGATGGTCTTCTCGACGATTTCAGGTCCAAGCTCGACGACCTGACGGCCGACCTCGCCCAGCAGGTGGTGCGCGACGGGGAAGGGGCGTCCAAGTTCGTGACGATCTCGGTCAGCGGCGCCGAAGACGGCGGCGCGGCGCGCGCCATCGGGCTTAGCGTCGCCAACTCGCCCCTGGTCAAAACCGCCATCGCCGGCGAGGACGCCAACTGGGGGCGCATCGTCATGGCCGTCGGCAAGGCCGGAGAGAAGGCCGACAGGGACCGGCTGGCGATTTCCATCGGCGGGGTGCAAATCGCGGCCAACGGCCTCGCCGTTCCCGGTTACGACGAAGCGCCCGTGGCCCGGCATATGAAGGGCGAGGAGATCGACATCGCCATCGACGTCGGTGTGGGCCATGGACGGGCACGGGTCTGGACCTGCGACCTCACCCATCGTTATATAGAAATCAATGCCGATTACAGAACCTGAAACCGGCTGCTGGAATGCGGGCGACGGCCGGTCGGGCGCGGGGTTGCCCGCCGTTCTGGTTTCGGCCGTGGCGCTTGTCGATATGGACGGCCGGGTTCTTCTCGCCAAAAGGCCCCAAGGCAAGGACATGGCCGGACTTTGGGAATTTCCCGGCGGCAAGGTCGATGAAGGGGAAACCCCGGAAAGCGCCCTTGTCAGGGAACTCAAGGAAGAACTGGCCATCGACATCACGGAAAGTTGCCTCGCGCCGCTGACTTTCGCATCGCACGCCTATGAAGATTTTTACCTGTTGATGCCTTTGTTCGTTTGCCGTGTCTGGAAGGGAACCCTGGCCCCGCTCGAGGGTCAGGAGCTGAAATGGGTGCGCCCCGTCCGCATGGCCGACCTGCCCATGCCGCCCGCGGACATTCCCCTTGTTGCCTTACTGCGGGACCTTCTGTAAACAAGGCCACTCCGTCGAATTAACAGGCCCTGACCCTAGAGGAGTTCGAAAGAGTCCCATGGCAGAGAAAAAGACTACGGTTCAACGTGGCGACCGGTTTGTGAAAGTGGAAAATCCCAGAACCGTTTGGGTCGTCGACGAGGAAGTGAACCATCTCGATATCGAGCCCCATGTGCGGCTGGTTCAAGAGGACCGCCTGGCCAGGAAAAGGACTCTGGCCGTTTCCGTTCTGCTCGATAAGTCGTTTCACCGCAAGGTCTAACGGCTTAACCAGACCGCCGTCAGGTCGTCGTCGAGCGGCAGGGTGGCTCGATCGTAGAAACGGTCGAGAATCCGGGGCAGCGGATCGGCCCGGCCGGTTTCCTTCAGGCTGTCCTTGACCAGGCCGGGGACTCCCTTGAGTTGGAGGATGCCGCCGTCTTTGCCGGGCGATTCGAAAAGGGCGTCGCTGAACAAAAAAAGCGCCGACCCGGCGGGGAAATCCACAACCTTGTCTTTATACGAGGCCGTCCCGGAGATTCCCAAGGGCAGACCCGAGGCGTCGAGAAAGACCGGTTCGTCCGATCCCGGAGTCATGAGAATGGGGCTGGGGGCGGCGGCGCCCGAGTAAATGATCTTGTCCGCCCTTATATCGACGATGCCGAGAAACATGGTGGCGAATTGCCCGGTCGGCATCAGGGTGGCCAAATGGCGGTTCAGTTCGGCCATGTGCTCGGAAGGCGCGGAACACTTTTTCAGTTTTCTTTCCTTCATCAGGGTGTGAAGGCGGAAGGTGTTGATGGCCGCGCCGACGCCGTGACCCGAAAAATCAACGTTGAAGACGCTGAAGTGGTCGTCGTCGAGCGGACAGACGCCCCAGAAATCGCCGCCCAGTTCCGAAGACGTGCGGTAATGGCTTTGAAGAGAGACTCCATAACGGGTTTCAATTTCACTGACGGCGTCGGGCGAGGGCATGAGCTCGTGCTGCATGGCCTGGGCCGAGGACAATTCCTGGTCGAGGCGCTCCCGGTAGTCCTTCAATTGGCGCATCAACACGCGGTTTTCCAGCTGGAGGCGGATGCCGGTAACGAGAACGTCGCCGTCGATGGGCTTGTTGATAAGGTTTGTCGCTCCCTCGGCGAGCGCCCTGTTGCGGTCCTCCAGCGAATCGAGGGCCGTTTCCATGAAGATGGGAAGGTCCTGGTGCCGGGGGTCGGCGCGCAGGCGGCGCAAGACCTCGAAACCGTCCATTTCCGGCATTTGAACGTCCAGCAGAACGATGTCGGGGTTGAAGCTCTCTACTTTTTCAAGCCCCTCGGCCCCGTTCTCGGCGAACGCGACGTTGCTAAAACCCGCCCTATGCAAAAATAAGGAGATAAAACTCCGGATCAATTCATCGTCGTCGATCACGAGAATCCGGCACGTGCCGATGGCGGGCGCAATGAGATTTCTGGAGTTTTTTTCCGGATTTTCAAGCGATCCGCTAATTTTCTTGGCCGTCTCTGTCATTTCCGCCCTTGTTTTGATCCTTTCAAAACAGCTTACCCCAGTCCAAGACCATGAGATAAGGAAAAAATACGACCCATTCCCCACAGTCCCTTAATATCTTAACACACGGCCTGAATATCAAGGTATTCGATCCGGGGTGTCATGTGTTTCTAACGTTCGGACCTTGCCTTGGGCCGAGCACTCGCGATAGGGTCTGTTCGTCCGGGGGCGGTCCCGCCGCCTCCTTGGGACCAGCGGGCGTGGTGGAATTGGTAGACACGCGAGACTTAAAATCTCGTTCGCGCAAGCGAGTGCCGGTTCAAGTCCGGCCGCCCGCACCATTTTTTATTACGTCAGCGAACGATGCGATACCTATAATCCCCACATTGCACCAAAAGGAACAGCCCACAGGCCGTCGCCAAAAGACCCGGAAAATGTTCCTGAATAAAGAACAATGCCGATGAAAGGACGGTCTCCGGCCAGATTGTCACGGAACCAAGATAAATGCTTAAAGTCGTCTTTCCTGGTGCTGGCAGCAGCCTTTATCTCGATACCTAATAACGCCCCGTCATCCCGCTCAATCAGGAAGTCGATCTCGCGCTGTTCACGGTCCCGGTAATGATAGAGTTCGTATTCGCCGTCACTCATATCGACCAGTGCGGCGAGTTCGTTAAACGCAAAGCTCTCGACGAGTTTGCCTGCACGATCCGCGTCAAGGCGCACCTGGTCGAGACGCCAGCCAAGGATAGAAGCCATCAGCCCGCCATCTGTCATGAAGAGCTTTTTCTGTTTTCCAACGCGCCCATAGTCAGTCTTGGTCCAGGGATGGACCCTTTCAACCAAATACAGTGATTCAAGCGCGTTGATGTATGACTCCAACGTTGGACGGCGAATGGACAGGCCCGCTCCAATCGCCGAAATGTCCATGAATTTGGCTGACCATGCCGCCATAATCTTGACCAGTTCGCCCATGGCGTCATGCCGATGAATGCGCGCCATGTCTTTAAGGTCTCGTTCAAGAAGGGCTTCGATATAGTCTCGATGCCAGCGACGGCGCGCGCGTCCTTCGAGCGCAATCGCTTCGGGAAATCCCCCCCGAAAGGCCGTTTCCAGAACGTCATCGCGGTCATAAACCCGCCAGCCATGTTTGAAACTTTGATCGAAGGCGCGTTGTAAAAACCTCGGTTGGGTCCCTTGAATCTCTCCTTCGCTAAGGGTTCGCAGTCGTATCTTCGCCACCCTTCCGGCAAGAGATTCTTGTACGTTCGGCAATGTCTGAATGTTGGCTGAACCCGTCAGTAAAAATTGGCCGGGCCTTGTATCTTCATCGACCACTTTTTTAATTGCCGGCAAGAGATCCGGGGCCCGCTGGACCTCGTCAATGATGAGCATTCCTGCGTCATGTTCTACAAATCCCTGAGGATCGGCTTCGGCGGTTTCTTTTAACGTCCCGTCGTCAAGGGTGCGGTATTCCGTATCCTTCGAGGTAAGGCGTCTTACCAGCGTTGTTTTGCCGCATTGGCGCGGACCAGTCAGAAGCAAAACGCGTCGCTCCTTCATGGCCGTTTCAATCGTCTGGCTCTGCCACCTCGGAAAGTAAGCCATGTTTCTTTTATGCCCGCGAATTTACCAATTGTAATTCCGCGTTTTTTATAAAATTATATCCGCGTTTTTTATAATTTAAAATCCGCCATAGTGCAAATATAAGTGCCGATTCAAGTCCGGCCGCCCGCACCATCGCCATCTTATGTTGTGATTTTCCCATAACCGGGCGAGAAGGCGACGGTGAGGCCGAAGGCTTTTCTCAGGTCATCGGGCCTGCTCACGGTGATCCGCTCGGTTTTTTGCCGGGGGTCCCCTTCGAAGGCGTCGCGGATGACGATCCGGCCTGGCCCCAGGGTTACGGTCCGGTGCACAGGCGGCCCGAAGCCGACGTGGAGGCCGTGAAAACCCGTTCCATCGAAACGGAGGCAACGCGCCTTGGCCCGGTCTTCGAGCCGGAACAGGCCGAGGTCGAGGCGGGCGGGTTCTTGGGCTTCCCTTCGCGGGGCGGCATGGGCGAGGACGGAACGATAAGCGTCCCTGGTTTTCGGGTCGGGCGTATAAACATACGTGCCGGGATCGGCGGCCCAGTCTTCTCCGTCGATTTGCAGTTCCACGGCAAGCTGGTCGTTGTGCCCATGGCCGCCGTTGCCGTTTTGGCCGACCGGGCCGCAGCGAACGGAAAGGAAAAATCGCGCCCCGCGCCAGATATAAAGGCCGAAATCGGGATAAGCGCAGGCCTTAACACCGTCGAGCACGGCCCCGTCGGGCAGGTCGATGGTGATCTCGCGCCCTCCTGAGGGCGGTTCCGCGCCCTCCCCGGCGATGGTCCTTTGCTCGGCGGCCAAGGGGTCGGCGGTTCCTTCGAAGGTTCTTTCACCGGCCAGGCCGCGGATCAGGGCCGTTTCCAGGACCGTGTCGTTCCCGGCGAAATCAAGGAAGTCTGGGCGGTGGAACAGCCCGGCGGCGGCGGCGACCAGGGTCCTGTGGTCGAGGTCGTCTTCGTCAGCCGGGCAAAGGTTGAAAAACCGGCCGCTGTCGTTGTCGCCGATCTGAACCACCCGTCCGTCGGGCTTGGTGGCGTGAAGGGTGAATTCCGCCATCCGTTCCAGCCGTTCGAAATACCAGGGCGGGAAAGGCGTCTCGCCGAGGCCGAGGACCAGGGCCGTGGCGTAAAGCGCCATCTCGGCGGAAAGCCGGTGGTAACAGGTCGAGGCCTCGAAATTGGCCCCGTCCGGGGTGAACTGGCGTTCGACCTCGGAAATCAACCGATCGGTGGAAAAGGCGAGCCAGGCCTTCGTTTCAGATGACCGGGGCAGGGTGGCGGCGATAAACAGAAGGCCGCAGATATCGGCCAGATAGTGGTTGGCCCTGTGCTTGGGATGCCATTCCAGGTGGGTTTTGATGTGGCGTCCGTGGGCCGTTAACGAGGCCGCCATCTCGGCCATGAAACCATCATCGAAGCGGGCCCCGTGACGGCGGAACAGGCCCAGCGCCAGGCACAGGTTCGCCCCCCGGATGGCCACATCCATGGGACAAGCCCAATTGACCCCGAAGCCCGGCGGATTGGCGGCCATGAAATCGAGGCTCTGGTTGCGGAATTCCTCTTCATAAACGCCCGGGTTTTCTAAATCCGCGCCGCCTTGCCGGGCCAGGATGTGGGCCAACGCCAGCCCCGGCAGGTGTTGCAGGCGGGCCAGTTCCCAGGGGACCCTGATGTCCGCGCCGGGCTCGTGGCCATAGCGAACCGCGCCCGAGGGGAGACGGTCGGGCCAGCGGTAGCCGGACTTGAAATCCAGATGCCAGTCGATGGGCTCGTAGCCCGCGCCGATCATGTCCCTGATGGCGGCGGCGCGCGCCGTGTTGCCGGGCGTCGCGGCGGGTGGGGCTTTTGGGCCGGGCGGATAGAGGTGTGGGGCTTTTGGGCCGGGCGGATAGAGGTGAGAGCCGAACCCGGAACAAGCCATGCCATAGCGGACCCGGACCCAGCCCGAG
>VAPH01078657.1_pt1 | contig 18795 bp, 16 predicted proteins | sample 3393861 | NCBI WGS metagenome assembly VAPH01 (sample SAMN08290439, study PRJNA428436) | hydrothermal vent metagenome | isolation source: Deep-sea hydrothermal vent chimney | place: Atlantic Ocean: South-mid Altantic Ridge | reverse complement strand
GTAGATCGGTTCGGTAACCTGGTGATAGCTGGGTGTGTTGATCTTGGCGCGGTTGTTCGCCGTGGCGCGGTAATCGAGGACCGCGTCGTTCCAATCCAGGCCTAGGAAATCCAGGAGCTTCGTGGTTTCGCCGCCCATGTCCTCGACCACGTCTTCATAACGGATCATGTGGTAATTCAAGGCCATGGCGGCGCGGTATTGACGCCACAACCCCATGACTTGGGTATAAAAAGACACGGCCTCACCAAGGCTGAAGAAATTCATCATGGCCTTGTTGATCTTGAAATTCTGCATGAGGCAACTGAGGCAGGCGTCGCAGGGATGCCGGATGGCGAGAATAAAGCGCGCTTCGGGAAAGATGCGTTGGATTAAGCCCGTGTAGACGATATTGAGCGGATATTTATCGATGATCGTTTGTCCGGCGCGGTGGGGAACATCGGCCGATACGGCTTCGAGGTAAGCGGATCTCAGGGAGCCTATTCGTTCGGGCGATAAATCCGCGAGACGTTCGGGATAGCCCTCGGGCCCTTCGGTAAGTTCCCGGAAAAGAGACTCGATATGGGTTTGTTCCTCGATGGTTGCGATGTCGGGGTGGCCGCCGAGGATTTGATCGAGGAGGGTCGTTCCCGATCTTGGAAACCCGATCAGGAAAGCAAGAGGCGTTTTCGTTTGCGCCGGTACGGCGGGATTTGAATTTCCCCCGCCCTGCGAGAAGGAAGCCCGGAGGTTTTCGATCATGTCGCGATAATGACCCTGCGACGCCGTCAGGCTTTCGGTTATCGAGAGGGTTCGGGACAATTCGTTGGCTTGCGTAAAATGCTCGAAGGCTTTGTCCGGTTCGTTTCGGCGGTCAAACAGCGTGCCGAGTTCGAAATGAAAATCCATCTTATCTCCGGGCTCCAGATCCGAAAGCCCGACCTTGGTCAGGCGGGCGAGCGCGTCCTCTATCCGCCCGTGGCGGCGTTCCAGCTGGGCCGCCCTTAAATTGAGGTTTGGGTCGCCGGGGGCGAGGTCGAGGCCCCTTGCGACGAGGCGGTCCGCCTCATCCAGGCGGTTCATTTGTTCATAAAGGTAGGCCAGGGTGTTGATGGTTCTGATATGGGCCGGGTTGACGTTTAGTCCGCGAAGATACGTCCGTTCCGCCTCTTCGGGCTTGTCGAGGTCATACTGCAGGCTCCCGAGGTTGTGAAGGATATCGACATTATCCGGTTCGATGGAAAGGCCCTTTAAGTAAGCGGCTTCGGCGTCTTTCCTCTTGTGTAATTTTATTAAAACGGAACCGAGATCGCAAAGCAGGCCGGGCATGTGGGGCGCGATGGAAAGCGCCTCGCGGAAGCTCTCCGCCGCCGCCTCCGGATCGCCTCGCTCACGCAGCAGGGCGCCCAGGTTGGCGTGGGGTTCGGGAAACGACGCATCGATGCCGATGGCCTTGCGGTAACGGTCCTCGGCCTCGCCGGTTTCCCCCAATTCGTTCAAGACAAGGCCCAGGTTGCCATGGGCTTCGGCGTAGCCCGGATCGATGCCGATGGCGCGCCGGTAACTTTCGGCGGCTTTTTCGAACGCGCCCAGGGCCCGGTAGACCTCGCCCAGGTTGTTGAACGCCATGGCGTGGCCGGGCGCCAGGCGCACCGCCTTTTCGATCAGGTCGCGCGCCCGTTCGTGCTTGCCCGTCTGGTGGGCGATAAGGCCGAGAAGGTGAAGGGCGTCCGCATCCTTCGGGTCTGATTTCAGGATCTTTTTGTAAAGCTTTCCTGCCTGGCGCAGGTTGCCCTTTTGGTGATGGACGATGGCTTTGTCCAGCAGGTCGCCGCTCACCGTCCGGCCCCCCCGCACCATGTCCGCCACATGCCCCGATAGGCCGTTTCCAGATCGCGGGCGAACCGGTTCGCGTCGCATAAGGGCGAGGCCGACATGCGCCGGCGAAGCCCTGCGCGCAAATCGGCCAATCGGCTTAAGTCCCCGGCCAGTTCGGCGGCGGCGGAGACATATTCTTCGGGACTATCGGTGATCAGTTCGGTCAAGCCGACGTTGCTCAAATGCGACGTCGAGTGCCGGGAAGCGAAGGTTTTCCCGGAAAGGGTGACGACGGGAACGCCCATCCACAGGGCCTCGACGGTCGTCAGGCCGCCCGAATAGGGCGAGGGGTCGAGCGCGATGTCGATCCCGCCGTAAGCTTTAAGCAGGTCTTTATGGGGAAGACCTTCCTTGAAGATGAACCTGTTATCACCGAAACGCTCCCTAGCCGCCGGGCTTTTCAGGGCGTGGGTGCGGAGCAATAGTTTGGACCCCGGAACCGCGTCCAAGACCTGCGACCACAAGGCGACGGCGTCCGCCGATATCTTGGCCAGGGTGTTGAAACAGCCAAAAGTGATGAAACCGGTTGCCGTCGCCGGAAGGTCCGAGACCGCCGCGGCGTAGTCCGGCGGCGTGTAGCAGACATAGCCATTGGGCAGCCGCCGGACGGTTTCGCTGTAATAGCCGTCATAACCTTCCGGCGTCTCGAACCGGTCGGTCAGGATGTAATCCATGGCGTCGAGGCCCGATGTACAGAAAATGCCGCCGCCCGTCGCCTGGACGGGGGCCGGTTTGCGGGCGAACAACGCCAGGCGGCCGTTGCCCGTATGCCCGGTCAGGTCGATAAGGATGTCTATGGCGTCGGCGCGCACCATTCGTGCGGCGTCATCGTCGTCCAGGCCGGTGATGTCCCGCCAATGGTCGGCATGGCCGCGGAAACGGTCGGTCACGTCGTCGGTTGCCGGGCTGTTGGCGTAACAGAAAATCTCGAAACCGTTCTTGTCGTGGGCCGCCAAGGCCCCCTCGAAAAAATATCCGACCGGATGCCGCCTGAAATCCGCCGACACGTAGCCGACCTTGAGGCGGCGTTCCGGGTCGGGGGTGTTCGTGTGGGGTCGGATTAGGTGCCGCAAGGGCTTGGCGTGACTCTCGTTCCAACGCCTCGCCTCGGCGAGGATATCCTCGGGGCCGTAGTCGGGACTGTACGATTTTCCCATGATCAGGTTCGAGCCCGTTCGGGGATCGTTGGGGTTGAGCCTCTGGGCTTCCTGCAGGTGGCGGATCGCGGTTTCCGTGTCGCCTATCTCGGTATGGGTGTTGGCCAGGTTTCCATGGGCGTCGGCGAAACCGGGCGCGAGTTTCACGGCGCGTAGAAGGCAGGGGAGGGCCTCGTCGGGCCGGTTCAGGTCGTTCAGGGTCGCGCCCAGGCCGTTCAAGGCGTCCGCCTGATCAGGATTCAACTCGACGGCTTTTTCGTAATGGCCGCGCGCGTCTTCCATGCGCCCCAGCCCGCGCAGCGCGCGCGCCAGATTGTAGTGCGCGTCGGCGTAATCGGGGGCCAGGGCGACGGCGCGCGCGAAGCGGCTCACGGCTCTATCGAGCCGGTTCGCGTTCATGAGCGCGTTGCCGAGGGTATAAAGGACATCCGGCCGGTCCGGGGCCAGGGCATGGGCTTTTTCCAAAACCTCGATGGCCTCGTCCACCTTGCCGGTTCCGCGCAAGGCCGAGCCCAGCAAAGTAAGCAGTTCGGGGGATTTGGGGGCGGCGGCCGCCGCGTTCTCGAGGTGCTTGAGGGCTAAGTCCGGGCGGTCGGTTTGCAGGGCGATCGCGCCCAGCAGGTGAAGGACGTCGGGAATGCCGGGATGGGCGTCCTCGATCTCGAGAAGCGTTTTTTCGGCGCGGCCCAGCCGGCCCGCCTGATAGTCGGAAACGGCCCCATGGAAGACCGCCTCAGGATCGCTCTGCGCGCCCTGTCTAAGCCCTTGTTTTTTCGCCTGCCGGCGGAGCTTGCGGTTCATGAACGACGCCAACCGTTGAAGAAGATTGGTCGGAGTGAGAGGATTTGAACCTCCGGCCCCCGCCTCCCGAAGACGGTGCTCTACCAGGCTGAGCTACACTCCGATAGATACGGCCCATCGACCGCTCAGCCGAGTATATACCCAGGCGAAAGGGGAAGGGCAAGGCGGACTTAGTAGGCCCGTTTGATGCAGAAATCGATCAGGCCGGCAAGGGCGTCCTTTTGCGGCGAGGGTCCGAAGATGCCGAGCGCGTCGCGCGCGATGGAACCGTAATGGCGGGCGCGTTCGACGGTGTCCTCAAGGGCCTTGTGGGTTCCCATCAGCGAAAGGGCGTGCTCGAGGTCGCCGTCCCGTTGGTCCTGGTCTTCCAGGGTCCGGCGCCAGAAAGTCCTGTCTTTCTCGTCGCCCCGGCGGAAAGCGAGGATGATCGGCAGGGTGATCTTGCCGTCGCGGAAATCATCCCCGACGGCCTTTCCCAAGGTCGCCTGCTTGGCGGAAAAATCGAGCGAGTCGTCGATGAGCTGAAAGGCGATGCCGAGATTCATGCCGTAGGTTTCGAGCGCGTCTTCCTCGACCTTGGGGCGGTCGGCGACGACCGCGCCCAGGCGGCAGGCGGCGGCGAAAAGTTGCGCCGTTTTCGCCTTGATGACGTCGAGGTAAGCGGTCTCGCCCGTTTCGGTGTCGTTCGCCGTCAGCAATTGCGCGACCTCGCCTTCGGCGATGATCGCCGAGGTGTTCGAAAGGATGCGCAGGACGTCGAGCGATCCGTCCTCGACCATGAGTTCGAAGGAGCGGCTGAACAGGAAATCGCCGACGAGCACGCTGGGCTTGTTTCCCCAGAGGGCGTTGGCCGAGGCGAGGCCGCGGCGCAGGTCGCTCTCATCGACCACGTCGTCGTGCAACAGGGTGGCGGTATGGATAAACTCGACGCAGGCGGCGAGCGCCACATGCCTTTGCCCTTCGTATCCGCAAATCCGGGCCGAGGCGAGGGTCAGGACCGGGCGCAACCGCTTGCCCCCGGCGGCCACGATATGCCCGGCCAGTTGAGGGATCAGGGAGACGGGCGAGGCCATTCGCTCGATGACGAGTTGGTTGACCGCCTTCAGGTCTTCGGCGACCAGGGCCATCAGCGCATCTAATGACGGACGCGCGTCCCGTTCGTCTTCAAGATTTACGACGATGCCCAACTTATGCTTCCCCTTTTATTCGCCCCCTTGACGGACGGCGACGCCTGCACGAGCATAGAAACGCCCGTGGGAGGCGGTCAAGCACGCATCGTTCAAAAGGACAAATAACCGCATGGTGGAACTGACCCGGACCAACGATCTGGTCCAATTATCGTGGATTTTAGCGACCCTGTCCGGGCTTGGCATCGAAGCCGAAGTCCTCGATACCCATACCAGCATCTTAGAAGGCTCAATCTCGGCCATTCCGCGCCGCCTCATGGTCAGGGAAGAGGACTTGATCCGGGCGAAGAGCGTTCTTCATGAAGCCGAGGCCATAGCGAACGGTGAGGGGGATGGACGCTGAAAGCGTGACCGAGGACGCCCTCATGGGCGGGCGGATCGTTTTTTTCCAACCCAAGGCGGGATACAGGGCGGCCATCGATCCGGTCATCCTGGCCGCTTGCGTCGCGGCCCGGCCCGGTGACCGGGTTCTCGATGTGGGTTGCGGCGCCGGGGCGGCGGCCCTTTGCCTGAGCCACAGGGTTCCGGGGGCCGGCGTGACGGGGCTGGAGGCAGCGCCCGATTTGGCCGCGCTCGCCCGTAAGAACGCCCGGGCCAACGGGTTCGAAGAAGACCTGAAGGTCGTGGAAGGAGACCTCCTGGCCCCGCCGCGCCAATGTGAACCCGGGTCTTTCAACCATGTCATGGCCAACCCGCCTTACCAGGAGTTAAAAAAAGGCAACCCGCCGCCCGATCCGGAAAAATCACGGGCGAACGTGGAAGGCGAGGCCCGTTTGGCCGACTGGATCGACTTCTGCCTTTCCATGGCCCGGCCGAAGGGGAGCGTTACCCTTATTCACCGGGCCGACCGGTTGGGCGACGTCCTGGCGGCATTGCGTGGGCGCTTGGGCGGACTGGTCGTTTTCCCCCTTTGGCCCGGCCCCCTTGGCTCCGGGAAACAGGGCTCCGGGAAACAGGGCTCGGGGAAGGCGGCGAAAAGGGTCGTCGTTACGGGCCGCAAGGGCCTGGCGACCCCGCTTACCCTCGCCCCCGGCCTGGTCCTGCACGGCCCCGGCGGCGGGTTCACGGCCGAGGCCGAAGCGGTGCTTCGCGATGGAGAAGGGCTTGATTTTCCGCCCCTCAAGCGCCGGGCGGGCGCGTTCGCGCCCTTGGCTCACGCCGCAGGAGCGGCGGCCCGCAGTCGCGGGCGTTAATGTTTGTCGCCCCCCAAGCGCCGGGCGGGGCCGGGGCGGCCCAGTTAACAACACCTTGACCTTTTCGTGCCGACTGGCAAGCATGGAGGCATGGGTATTCTATTCTTAGGTGAGCCGACGCCGGTCGTCGGCGTCGTCAGATTGTCCGGCATCATCGGGCGGATTGACGGTTTCAGGCAGGGCCTCAGTCTGGCCGGTTTGTCCGAGACCCTCGAGAAGGTCTTCAAGGTCCGCCGTTTGAAAGCGGTGGCCCTGGCGGTCAATTCGCCCGGCGGTTCGCCCGTCCAGGCGGCCCTGATCGCCAAGCGCATCCGGACCCTGGCCCAGGAAAAAGACGTCCCCGTTTACGCGTTCACCGAGGATGTGGCGGCCTCGGGCGGCTATTGGCTGGCCTGCGCGGCCGACCATATTTATGCCAATGAGAATTCCATCATCGGGTCCATCGGCGTGGTCAGCGCCGGGTTCGGCTTCACCGACCTGATGAAACGCCTCGGCGTCGAACGCCGCCTGTACACGTCGGGCGACAAAAAAGCGCCCCTGGATCCGTTCCGCGAAGAAAGCCCGGAAGAAGTGGAGCGCCTCAAGGCCATCCAGGGCGATATCCACGAAAGCTTCCGCGCCCATGTGCGGACCCGCCGGGGCGGCCGGTTGAAGGCGGACGAAGGGGTGCTTTTCAGCGGCGAGTTCTGGACCGGGGCCAAGGCCCTGGACTTAGGGTTGATCGACGGCCTTGGCGATATGCGCGGCGTGCTCAGGGAACACTACGGCGAAAAATTGAAAATGCGCCTGATCGGGCCCAAGAAGCCCTGGTGGCGCAAACGCTCCGGATTGGCCGGATTCTCTTTTCCCGCCGCCGAACCGAGGGACTGGGCCGGGGCCGCCATGGCCGCCGTGGAAGAACGCCTGATCTGGAACCGTTTCGGCCTTTGACTTGACCTGTCCTTCCTAGAACCCTAAGAACCCTACCCATGTTTGGTCTTTCGATAACCAAAATCCTCTTCACGGCTCTCGTCGTATTCCTCGTCTGGCACGGGTTCAAGTGGTACGCCCGGCTCCAGGAGGACCGCATCGAAAAAAAGGCCTCCGGCGGCAAGGTCAAATCGGGCGGGAAAGCCGCCATCGACGCCGAGGAGATGGTCAAGTGCGCCGTCTGCGGAACCTTCGTCGCCTCGAACGGCGCGGTTTCCTGCGGCAAGGACGACTGCCCCTATACTGGGTAGGGAATACGTGCGGCTTGCTTGACCCCCAAGTGGGCGGACGGTACCTTTGCCGCGCGTTCTTGCAATCACTGAAATCCAGCATTCCATGCCCGCCGCCGTTCATAAAAAAATCAGTTTCCAATCCTTGATTCTCTCCCTTCAGGCCTTCTGGGCGGAGCGGGGCTGCGTCGTTTTACAGCCTCTCGATATGGAGGTGGGCGCGGGAACCTTTCATCCGGCGACCACATTGCGCGCGCTCGGGCCGGAACCCTGGAACGTGGCTTACGTTCAACCTTGCCGCCGGCCAACCGACGGGCGTTACGGCGAGAACCCCAACCGGCTCCAGCATTACTACCAGTTCCAAGTCCTGCTGAAGCCCTCGCCCGCGAACGCCCAAGACCTTTATCTCGATAGCCTCAATCATCTCGGCATCGACGCCGGCCTGCACGACATCCGTTTCGTCGAGGACGACTGGGAAAGCCCGACGCTGGGGGCCTGGGGGCTGGGCTGGGAAGTCTGGTGCGACGGCATGGAAGTGACCCAGTTTACCTACTTCCAGCAAGTCGGCGGGTTCGAATGCTCCCCGGTTCCGGTGGAGCTCACCTACGGCCTGGAAAGGCTGGCGATGTACATCCAAGGCGTCGAGAACGTCTTCGACCTGGACTGGAACGGCGAGGGCGTGACCTACCGCGACATCTTCCTCGAAAGCGAGCGCGAGCAATCGGCCTACAATTTCGAACACGCCGATGTCGATGTGCTCTCCCGCCAGTTCGGGGACGCGGAGGCCCAGTGCAAGGCGCTCCTTTCCCTCAACGCGCCCTTGGCCGTCCCGGCTTACGAGCAGTGCGTCAAGGCGAGCCACTTGTTTAATTTATTGGACGCGCGCGGCGTGATCTCGGTGACCGAGCGGGCCGCCTACATCGCCCGCGTCCGCACCCTTGCCAAAGGCTGCTGCGAGGCCTGGCTGGCCATAAGAACACAAGAGGGGGGCTAGATCATGGCCGAACTCCTCCTCGAAATATTGTCCGAAGAAATTCCCGCCCGCATGCAGGCCCGCGCGGCGGACGACCTGAAACGCCTGGTGACGCAAGGCCTCAAGGATGCCGGCCTGGATTTTTCCAAGGCCGAAGCCTTCGCGACGCCGCGGCGCTTGGCCTTGGTGGTGGACGGGTTGCCCGAAAAACAGCCGGATGTTTCCGAGGAACGCAAGGGCCCGCGCGCAGACGCGCCGGAAAAAGCGATTGCGGGCTTCAAGGGCTCCCTGCCCAAAGGGGCGAAAATCGAGGAGCGGGAAGCCAAAAAGGGGACGTTCCTGTTCGCCACCGTGGAAATCAAAGGACGGGCGACCACTGAAATCCTGCCTGAATTATTCAATACCGCGTTTCAAGGGTTCCCTTGGCCAAAGTCCATGCGGTGGGGGACGAACAGCCAACGTTGGGTAAGGCCCGTTCATGGGCTGCTCTGCGTCTTTGACGGCAGGGTCGTTGATAATGTCGCTTACGGGAACGAGCCCGCCAGCAATATGACCCAAGGGCATCGGTTTCTTTCTGGCGGCCCCATCAAGGGCGTCACCGATTTTACCGACTACCGGGAAAAACTTCGCGCCGCCAAGGTGATGCTGGACGCGCCCGAGCGCAAGGCGCTGATAAACGAGCAGGCGGCCAAGCTGGCAAAGGCCGAGGGTCTCACCGTCAAGAACGACGAGGGTCTTCTTGCCGAGGTCGCCGGCCTGGTGGAATGGCCGGTGGTGCTCATGGGCCGCATCGATACCGCCTTCATGGATGTGCCGGGCGAGGTCCTGGCCTCGGCCATGCGCAAGCACCAGAAATATTTTTCCTGCCTGGACGGGGGCGGAAACCTGGCCAACCGTTTCATCGTGGTCGCCAATACCGAAGCTTCCGACGGCGGGGCCGCCATCGTGGCGGGCAACGAGCGCGTCCTGCGCGCGCGCCTTTCGGACGCCAAGTACTTCTGGGATCAGGACCGCAAACGCTCGCTGGCGTCCCGCGCTCCGGAATTGAGCCAGATCGTCTTTCACGCCAAGCTCGGAAATCTGGACGAAAAGGCCGACCGGGTCCAGGCGCTCGCCACCGAAATCGCCGCTTATGTTCCAGGGGCCGACAGGGACAAGGTGCGCTCCGCCGCCCGTCTCGCCAAGGCCGACCTGACATCGAATATGGTCGGCGAGTTCCCGGAACTCCAAGGCGTCATGGGCCGTTATTACGCGCTCAACGATGGGGAAAACGCCGAGGTCGCCGAGGCCATCGCCGAGCATTACGGCCCGCTCGGGCCCAACGACGCCTGCCCGGCCGCGCCGGTCGCCGTCTGCGTCGCGCTTGCCGATAAGATCGATACCCTGACCGGTTTCTGGTCCATCGATGAAAAACCGACCGGTTCGAAAGACCCCTTCGCCCTTCGCCGGGCGGCTTTGGGGGTCATTCGGCTGATACTCGAAAACGATCTGCGGATTCCCTTGGCCGGTATTTTTGAAAAATCAAAGGCCGGGGTCGGAGAGGATTTGCTCTCGTTCTTCGCCGGCCGCCTGAAGGTTCATCTGAAGGAAAAAGGCGTTCGCCACGATCATGTGGACGCCGTTTTCGCCCTCGGCGGCGAGGATGACCTGGTCCGCCTCTTGTCACGGGTCGATGCGCTCGCCATCTTTATAGGAAGCGAAGACGGCGGTCCCCTGTTGACCGCTTACCGCCGCGCCGCCAACATTCTTCGAATCGAGGAAAAGAAAGACGGCGGGAGCCATGCGGGCAATGCCGATCCGGCATTGTTCGACCAAGACCACGAACGGGCTCTTTATGAGGTTATCGGGGGCGTCAAGCCCGCCATCGAGGCGGCCTTGAGCAAGGAAAGGTTCGTTGAAGCCATGCTTGAACTATCGAAATTGAGGGATCCCGTGGACGCCTTTTTCGACCATGTCACGGTAAATTGCGAGGACGCGGACAAGCGCCGGAACAGGCTGAGGCTGCTGTCGGAAATTCGCTCGAACATGGACGCGGTCGCCGACTTCTCCCGAATCGAGGGCGGAGAGAGGTGACCAAGTGGATCTATACCTTCGGCGGCGGCAAGGCCGAAGGGAACGCCGGGATGAAAAACCTGCTCGGCGGAAAAGGGGCCAATTTAGCCGAGATGAGCGGCCTGGGCTTAGACGTGCCGCCCGGCTTCACGATCACCACCGAAGTTTGCAATTACGCGTCTTCCCATGACGGCGTCTATCCCGACGGCCTGAGCGAAGAGTTTGGCCGGGCCATGGGTCGGGTCGAGGCGATCATCGGCGCGAAATTCGGCGATCCCGAAAATCCCTTGCTGGTCTCCGTGCGTTCCGGGGCCCGGGCGTCCATGCCCGGCATGATGGATACGGTGCTCAACCTCGGCCTCAACGATAAAACGGTCGAAGGCCTGGCGCGCGCCTCGGGCGACAAACGGTTCGCTTACGACAGCTATCGGCGTTTTATTCAGATGTACGGCGATGTCGTCCTGGGCGTCGATCACCATCTGTTCGAGGATTTGCTCGAAGACCATAAGCAAGGCAAGGGCTATTCCCTGGATACGGATCTGGACGGCGACGCCATGCAAGGTTTGGTGGGCGCCTATAAGGCTTTGGTCGAAGAGGAATTGGGACGTTCCTTTCCCGAAGACCCGGAAGAACAGCTTTGGGGGGCGATCGGCGCGGTTTTTTCTTCGTGGAACAACCGGCGCGCCGTCACCTACAGAATGCTTCACGGAATCCCCGGGGATTGGGGAACGGCGGTCAACGTCCAGGCCATGGTTTTCGGCAACATGGGCGAGGACTGCGCCACCGGCGTTTGCTTCACCCGCAACCCATCGACGGGAAAGAACGCCTTTTACGGCGAATACCTGACCAATGCCCAAGGCGAGGACGTGGTCGCCGGAATCCGCACGCCCCACCCCCTGTCCAAGGCGGAAAAAGCCGCCAATCGGTCCGACCTCGACTCGTTGGAGGAAACCATGCCGGGCCTTTACGCGGAGCTTCTCGGTGTCCGGGACGCCTTGGAACGCCACTACCTGGATATGCAGGATATGGAGTTTACGATCCAGCAGGGAAGGCTGTGGCTGCTGCAGACCCGCACCGGCAAGAGGACGGCGAAAGCGGCCTTGAAGATGGCCGTCGATATGTGCGTCGAAGGACTGATCGGAAAATCCGAGGCCTTGATGCGGGTCGATCCGGCAAGCCTCGACCAGCTTCTTCATCCGACTCTCGACCCCAAAGCGCCGCGCATGATCCTGGCCAAGGGATTGCCCGCCTCGCCCGGCGCGGCCTCGGGCCGCGCCGTCTTCAGTTCCGCCGACGCCGAGGCCTGGGCCGAAAGCGGCGAGAAGGTCGTTTTGGTCCGCGCGGAAACCTCGCCCGAGGATATCGGCGGAATGCATGTCGCCGAAGGCATCCTGACCACCCGGGGCGGCATGACCAGCCACGCCGCCGTGGTGGCGCGCGGCATGGGAACCCCGTGCGTTTCCGGGGCGGGATCCATCACCGTCGATGTGGATGCGAAAACCATGAGGGCCTTCGATAAAACGGTCCGGGAAGGCGACGTCATTACGCTCGACGGCTCGACCGGGGAAGTCATGCAGGGCGAAGTGCCCATGATAAGGCCCGAACTGTCCGGGGATTTCGGCGCGTTGATGGTCTGGGCGGATGAAACCCGCACCTTGAGCGTGCGCGCCAACGCCGAAACCCCGGCGGATGCGGAAACGGCGCGAAAGTTCGGCGCCGAAGGGATAGGGCTTTGCCGGACGGAGCATATGTTCTTCGATCCCGAACGCATCATCCATATGCGCGAAATGATCGTCGCCGAAAACGAGGCGCAACGCCGCGCCGCGCTCGACAAGCTTCTTCCCTATCAGCGCCAGGACTTTGAAGAACTGTTCACGATCATGGAAGGGAACCCCGTCACCATCCGCTTGCTCGATCCGCCCTTGCATGAATTCCTTCCTCACGACGAGGCGGGATTGGAAAAAGTGGCCGAGGCCGCCGGGGCCGACCTCAAGGGAGTCCGCCAGCGCGCGGCCGCCCTGCACGAGACCAATCCCATGCTCGGCCATCGTGGCTGCCGCCTCGGCATCACCTATCCGGAAATTTACGAAATGCAGGCCCGGGCTATTTTCCAGGCGGCGTGCGCCGTTAGCCAAAAAGGCCTCAGGGTCGAACCCGAGATCATGATTCCGCTTATCGCCGACAAGCGCGAATTCGATGTCCTGAAAGCCGTCGTCGACGCGACCGCGTGCAGGGTCGCCGAAGAAACCGGGGTCAGCGTCGATTACGCGCTCGGCACCATGATCGAACTTCCCCGCGCCGCGTTGCGCGCCGGGGAAATCGCCGAAAGCGCCGAATTCTTCAGTTTTGGAACCAACGACCTGACCCAGACGACATATGGCCTGTCGCGGGACGACGCCGGGGATTTCATCCAGATCTACCATGACAAGGGCGTGTTCGAAACAAACCCCTTCGCCACCTTCGATGTGCTTGGCGTCGGCGAATTGGTCCGCATCGCCGTGGAAAGGGGCCGCGCCACGCGCCCGGGCATGAAGCTGGGGATCTGTGGGGAACACGGCGGCGACCCCGCCTCCATCCACTTCTTCCGGGAAGTGGGTTTGGATTACGTTTCCTGTTCGCCTTATCGGGTTCCCATCGCGCGCCTCGCCGCCGCCCAGGCGGCCCTTGGGGGCGAATCCGAAACCAACGACTGACCTGTCCCGCCTCCCTATATGAAGTATTTATGACGATCTTTCGTCCGGGGGGCTTTTCGGGTATTCCAGCGCCATGACGATGCGTATCGGAATCAACGGCTTCGGCCGTATGGGAAGGTTGGCGCTCCGCGCCGGTTGGGGCCGGGCCGGGATCGAATTCGTCCATATCAACGAGACCGGCTGCCCCGCGGACGTCTCGGCCCATATCCTCGAATTCGATTCCGTTCACGGACGCTGGGACCGGCGGGTGGCCTCGGAAGAAGGGGCCGTTTTTGTCGACGGGAAGCGCCTCGGCTACAGCCGTTCCAAAACGCCGGGCGGCGTGCCCTGGGCGGACCTGGGCGTCGATATGGTCCTCGAGTGCACCGGGGCTTTCCGCAAACCCGGCATCCTCCGGGCGTATTTCGACGGCGGGGTGCGGAAGGTCATCGTCGCCGCCCCGGTCAACGAAGGGGCGCTCAACGTCGTTTACGGCGTCAACGACCACCAGTACGATCCTGACCGCCACCACCTATTGACCGCGGCGTCGTGCACCACCAATTGCCTGGCCCCGGTGGTCAAGGTGATCCATGAAGGGTTGGGCATTCGCCACGGCGCCATGACGACCATCCACGACGTCACCAATACCCAACGGCTGGTCGACAAGGCGCACAAGGACATGCGCCGGGCCCGCTCCGCCCTTAATTCCCTGATCCCGACCTCGACCGGGTCGGCCACCGCCATCACCATGATCTACCCCGAACTCAAGGGAAAGCTGAACGGCCTCGCCGTCCGGGTTCCCCTGCTTAACGCGTCGCTGAGCGATGCGGTGTTCGAGGTTGAACGGGAAACCACGGCCGATGAGGTCAACGGGCTGTTTAAGGCCGCGGCCGAAGGCCCGCTTTCCGGAATTCTAGGGTTTGAGACGCGGCCCTTGGTGTCGGCCGATTACGTGAACGACGCGCGGTCTTCCATCATCGACGCCCTCTCGACCCTGGTCGTCGACGGCACCTGCGTGAAAGTGCTGGCCTGGTATGATAACGAGTTCGGCTACGTGAACCGGATGATGGACCTGGCCGAAAAGGTGGCGGCGTCTCTGGACGCCTGAACGTTTGATGACCGATCTCCGCAGCTATGGCCTCGTCACGGCGTCCTATTGGGGCTTCACCGTAACCGACGGCGCGCTCCGCATGCTGGTTCTGCTGCACTTCTACAAATTGGGCTATACGCCTCTTGAAATCGCCTTCCTGTTCCTGTTCTACGAATTTTTCGGCATCGTGACCAACCTGGTCGGCGGTTGGATCGGATCGCGCCTGGGCCTGAAAGTGACCTTGTTCGCCGGCTTGGCCTTGCAGGTGTTCGCGCTGATGATGCTGGCGAAACTCTCACCGGACTGGACGCGCGGATTTTCCGTCGCCTACGTCATGGCGGCCCAGGCCGTTTCCGGCATCGCCAAGGACTTGACCAAGATGAGTTCGAAAAGCGCGATCAAATTGATCGTCCCCACCGGTGCCCAGTCGGCCTTGTACCGCTGGGTGGCTCTGTTGACGGGGTCCAAGAACGCGCTGAAAGGGGCCGGTTTCTTCCTCGGTGCGGCGCTGCTGTCTGCGCTCGGTTTCTCGCCGGCCCTTATGGTTTTGGCCCTGGCCCTGGCGGCGGTCCTGCTGGCGGCCGTGCTGTTCCTTTCCGGTGACATGGGCCGCTCCAGGTCGAAGGTGAAATTTACCCGAATTCTTTCGAAAACCTCTGAAATCAATATTCTCTCGGCGGCCCGGTTTTTCCTTTTCGGGTCGCGGGACGTCTGGTTCGTCGTCGCCTTGCCCGTCTTTTTCTCGGAAACCCTCGGCTGGTCTTTTACCCAAGTCGGCGGGTTCATGGCCGCCTGGGTCATCGGCTACGGGGGGGTCCAATCCCTGGCCCCCCTGCTTTCCTGGCGGCGGCGGGGCGGCGCCGCGCCCAGCGGACGGACGGCGCGAACGACCGCCTTTCTTCTTGCCGCCGTGCCCGCCCTGATCGCCTTGGCGCTCGATAACGGGATAGATCCCGAACCGGTCCTTATGGGCGGATTGCTCGTTTTCGGGGCGGTCTTCGCCGTTAATTCGGCGGTCCATTCCTATCTGATCCTGAAGTATTCCGACCACGACAAGGTGGCGCTCAACGTCGGTTTTTATTACATGGCCAACGCCGGGGGAAGGTTGGCGGGAACCGTGCTGTCGGGTTGGGTGTTCCAGGTCTGGGGGCTGTCGGGCAGTCTCTGGGTATCGGCCGCCATGGTGGTCATGGCCGGAGCCATCTCGATGCGGCTGCCGGACTAGATGCCTGTCATTCAACCTTCTTACTGCCGTCAATAAAATGACACGATATCTCTGTAGAAGAATCCCCATGGCGAAAATGAAAATGATGGCGTTGAGGATGAAAAGATGAAATTTATAACGACGGCTCCCGATCGGATTTACAACGTACTCTTTCTTTGTCCCGGTAACGGAAGCCGCAGCCTGATGGCCGAGGCCCTGCTCAATTACGCTGGCCGGGGCCGGTTCTGGGCTTTCAGCGCGGGGAGCGACCCAAAAGATGAAGCCGACCCGTACGCCATAGAAGCGCTGCGGACGGCGGGAATTCCCTGCGGCGGGCTGTGGCCCAAGGACTGGACCCGTTTCACCAGCTTTCGGGTTCCCCGCATGGATGTGGTCGTGCGGCTTTCGGACGAAATTTCGTTTGTGAAGGCGTCCCGCCTGCCGGGGCGGCCGGTCACCGCTTTGTGGTCGTTGCCCGACCCCAAGGCTTTAGGCGGTTCGGACGAGAACAAACGGGCCACTTACGCGGCCGCGCTGCGTGGGATCGAAGACCGGATCATAATGCTGATAAGGTCGATCCGCGATGTGGTGGATATTGACGCCGCCGAAATTCCGGCCTTCAACGGGGCGCCCGGCGGCCAGATCGCCGCCTGACGGACGGCCTTCGCGGCACTTAACGAAAAACGTCGCCATTCCGGTCTTTCCACACGTTTCCGAAGGATGATGAGCCATGCCGGATGTTCTGCTGGACGGAGGGGAAACGAAGAGGGAACTCGCCCTTTACAAAAGCCGCGTGTCCAAGGAATTGGAGGCGGCGAGGAAGCTGCAATCGAGCATCATGCCGACGCCGCGGATTTTGAAACACGTGGCCCAATCGCGCAATGTGTCGGTCAGTTGGTTGTTCCATCCGTCGTCTGAATTATCGGGAGATTTCTTCGCGGTCATGCCCCTGTCCGACATGCGCGTCGGATTGTTTATCGCGGACCTGACGGGGCACGGCGTCGCGGCGGCGATCAACGCTTTCCGGCTCCATGGCCTGGTCCATCCCGTGCCGCCCTTGGCCGCCGACCCTGGGGCCTTCATGACGTTTCTGTCGCGGCGTCTTACGGAATTTCTGCCCGGTGGCCATTTTGCAACGGGATTTTACGCCGTCCTCGATCCTTGGAACGGAGAACTGGAATGCGCAGGCGCCGGTTTTTCACCACAGTTTTTTGTCGAACGGCCCGGCGCCCAAGCCCGGGAAATAGACGCCGGCGGCCTTCCGTTGGGCATATTGGCGGACGCGCATTATCCACGGCTGAACTTTTCCCTGGATATGGGAGGGATCGTTTTTTGCTATAGCGACGCCTTGATCGAGACCCGGGACGCGTGGGGAACCTGCATTTCCCGAGAGGAGGTCCAAGATTGGGTTTCCGAGGCCCTCAACGCGGGCGGCGATGTGGTCGATGTCGTCTGGGAAGCCGCCGTCGACCGGCTCGGCGCGAAATTACCCGACGACCTGACGTTGGTCGCCCTTCGCCGTAAAAAATCGAATTAGGGCGGGGTTGCCCGCCCAGGTATCATTGCGGCATCACGCCGCGTCGATTTTTTCGGACAACCAAACCTTGATCAGCGACTGATAGGGAACGTCCCGCTTGTTGGCGGCGGTCTTGATCCGGTCCAGGAGATCGACCGGCAGCCTCAGGGAAATCGCCTTGGTCGACGGCTTGAGATTGGCGAAACGGGCGCGTTCGGCCTTACTCCAATCGACATAGTCGCTGGAATCGTGGGTTTCCCAGAAGGCCCGTTCCTCCGCTTCGTTTTTAAAATCGGGAATGGACTTACGTTTCTTGGTCATAGCGGGTTCGCTCCTTACGGTGCATATCACGGGCGGAGATAACGCGAATCATGGCGTTCTCCTCCCGAAGCGTAAATGTCACATGCAGCCGGCGTCCCGTATTGGTGACGCCAAGAGCATGAAAGCGCTGTTCGGATCGGCTGTGCCGGGCATCATCGATGACCAGAAGCGGATTGTTGAAGAAAACCTGCTCCGCCTCGGCTTGGACGACGCCATGCTTGTCGGCGCTCTTACGGGCATTGCCGCCATCCCATTGAAAACCGGTCAGCCGCTCGAAATTGATCATTTATGTATATTACCATTATATACAATTGAGTCCAAGCGGCGTCCGCTCCGCCGGAAACGCCCCGCCCGAAACCGCGCGGCCTGGACGGGCCGACAATGCGCTTGCCGTCGCCGGGAAATCCGCATAGGGTAATCAACCGGAGGTTGGGGCGTCCGGAATGACGAATTACAAATCATCCATGAAAAATCTGCTTGCGGCGGCGGCGGTGCTTGGCGTCGCCGCCTTGGCGGGCTGCGCGGGCGTGGGCGATTATGAGAAGGGCGAAACAAAAACAGTGCCCACTTCCGTCGTGGTGCGGGAGGCGAAAACGGGAAACTATGAAATCCTGGCGTCGGGTTTAAGAAAAAGCCCTTCCCCCGACACCGTTCTTTTAGTGAGCGGAGGCGTTTCTTTTAACGATACAAGCGGCGAATTCAAAAAATTCAAGGTTACTCCCGATAGGCTTGAGACTCTCATATATGGTCTGGGCGGATTCAGCGGTTTGGATTCAGGGGGAACGGAGCTTTTCCTGCCCGGCGGAACAAAAGCGGGATATTTCGTGCCGAAATGCGATATGTGCGATGTCGATTATAATAAAAAGACCAAACGGTTCGAGATAAACACGCCTGAAGGTGATTTGGGCGGCTCCGGCGGTGGCGGCGGTGGTTCCGGCGGAGCCGGAGGAGGAGCCGGTGGTGGCAGCGGTGCTGGTGGTAATTGACGCGGACGGGTGGAAGAATAGTCCCGTGTGCAACGCCTAACTTAAGCTACCTATGCCGATGCCGTTAGTGAAGAAGAATGGAAATTGGCAGAGCGAATGTGGCAGTAGAGAATGCGCTTCTTGGACAAAGAAAACCTCCGCGATCTTCTCGAAAACAGAGACATGAAACCAACCCTAGTGTTGGGCGCTGGCGTTTCGCGGCCAATTTTTCCAACAGCAAAAATGTTGAAAAAAGAAATCGTCAAACACGCATTGAGACTCGCCGCCAAAGAGAAGAACCCAACAATAAAGCAGATAAATGCGGCACTTCGACGACCGCATCTAACTCTTGAATTGCTTTGTTCAATGCTTCTGTATCGATGTCCACAATTTGGGATGAGCGGGTCGACGGAGATGTTGCGCGCCGTGTGTGATCTTTCGCAAGCGCCTCATCTTGCGGAAGAGCACGCGTACACCGACTATTTTGCTCTCCTTGTGCGCTCTGGCCTAATTGGTCCCCTGTTAAAAACTCGAACACCCTTGATTTACGTATTGTTTTTGCCAATTTGAAGTAATGGAATTTGCAAGAAAGGGTGGTTCCGGCGGTTATT
>VAPH01006108.1_pt1 | contig 18805 bp, 17 predicted proteins | sample 3393861 | NCBI WGS metagenome assembly VAPH01 (sample SAMN08290439, study PRJNA428436) | hydrothermal vent metagenome | isolation source: Deep-sea hydrothermal vent chimney | place: Atlantic Ocean: South-mid Altantic Ridge | reverse complement strand
CAAATTGCTGTGCTTGCCGATCCAGCCTATACCTGCCTTTTCTGCCAGTGCCTTTTCCAGCACCGGAGCCGAATCAGTGAAAACCCGGTAGTTGAAGCCATCCAGTTCTGTCTGGATACGCTGTACCAGTTTCTGTAGACGCGAACGTATAAGCTTATGGTAGTCGCGTCCCAGGGCATAGCGTGAAATGTAGGCGCGGTCTATTTTCTTTAGTTGATCTATGGCTGTTTTTACCTCATGCGGCAGATAGTCCATGCGCACGGATATAATACGAGTAGTCCCGTTAAGCAACGCATCAGGTCGGCTACGTTTAAGGCCATGCCTGGCCATATATTCCATTTCGCCGTGATAATTCATCTCTAACCAGTACTGCAGGTGATTTTCTGCTTTTTGCAGAGAGATATCCGTAATACCGACCTGCTGGAAGCCCAGTTCTTGTCCCCACAGTCGTATTTGCCGTGTCAGGTCGGCTAGCTCGACAGCTAATAGATTATTAGCAGAATGTGTCTTGGGTTTCATTTGTCGTATGATACCGGTCATGGACTCTACTCAACAAAAATCATTTCCTGATATTGGCAAGTCCCGCCAGGCTAATCTGGCAGAATGCCAGAGTTGGTTGCCGGTTCGAACCAAGGATTCACACAAGGGAAGCCAGGGCACTGTATTGATTACAGGAGGTGAACAGGCAATGGCCGGTGCAACCTGTCTTGCCGGCTGGGCGGCATACATAGCTGGGGCGGGGTTGGTGAGGGTTGCCTGTGTTCCTGATAACGTGACGGCAATTACTGCTTGTCGTCCTGAATTACTGGTGAGTGGCATTCACGCGACGAAACAGCTGAAAAACTTACTTCTGCAATCCGATGTACTCGCTCTTGGTCCAGGGATGGGACAGAGCAACTGGTCACGAAAGGTGTTTGAGTATTGTCTTGAGCGTAGGAGCCCCGACATCATTGATGCCGATGGTCTAAATCTGCTGGCAAAATCGCCTGAAAAAAGGCAGAACTGGATATTGACACCACACCCTGGTGAGGCGGCAAGACTGCTTCAGTGTAAGGCAGGTGACATTCAGGCAAACAGGATTGTAGCGATTAAGGAACTTGTAAAGCAATACGGTGGTATCTGTATTCTGAAGGGAGAGAATACACTGCTGGCCATTAATGAGGGGGATGAAGAGAAGGTGTGGGTCTGTCCATACGGTAATGCGGCACTTGCGGTGGCGGGGACAGGCGATGTGCTGACGGGACTGCTGGCTGGGTTTCTGGCACAGAGCATGGCACCGGAAAAGGCTGCAGTGTCCGCTGTAGTTTTACATGCCTGTGCCGGAGATGTTCATGCGGCTAAGTATGGAGATGCTGGCATGCTAGCTTCTGATTTGATGCTGCCGTTACGGCAATTGAGGAATGGGTATCAGCTGAAAGGTAAAAGGTGAAAGGTGAAAGGTGAAAGGTGAAAGGTGAAAGTAATGAACCGAGTGAACTTACTCTAACCCTGATCGATGTTACGACCACAGAGAAACTGGGGGCTGTGCTGGCCGATGTATTACCAGAAGGCGTGCTTGTATTTTTAACAGGTGAACTCGGTACCGGTAAGACCACTCTGGTTCGGGGGGTACTGAGGGCTCTGGGGTATCAGGGAGCGGTAAAAAGTCCAACCTATACGCTGCTTGAGGAATACTCTCTTGCTGGCAGGGAAATCATACATTTTGATCTTTATCGTCTCATTGACCCGGAGGAGCTCGATCTTATCGGCATAAGGGACTATTTCAATGATAAGGCCTGCTGTTTTGTTGAATGGCCTGCCCGAGGGGAGGGTTATTTACCCCCTGAGGACCTGCTGGTATGGATGTCACACAGGGACAGTGGACGAGAAGTCAGGATATCCGCCACCAGTAACAGAGGCAAGGAGATGGTCGGGTCTATTCAGACTGTACTTTGTCAAGAATCCGGTTGACAGCATTTTCCCATTCGGAGAATTCTTTATTCATCTTTATCTTTGGGAAAAATTCGTTCAGTTTTGCCGGATTTAAAGTGACAAGGATGGTTTCATCGCCTTCTGCAAAAATGGTGATTTTCAGTGGCAGGAAGGGGATAAGTTCAGGTTGCCGTTTCACGATATCGTGAACCGTCTTTTCTTTCATGAAGAAAACTATCCGGTATTCCGCCGTTTTATAACCGGATGCGGCCAGTCCCACATCGACGCGTTGGACGCGGGTAACCTTAAAGCCTTCTTCAGTAATGGCCGTCTGCAGAGTATTCATGGCCTCGGGGAAAGACGCCTTGGTACGACGCATAATCAAATCATCGGCTATAGCAGACAGTGAAATAGTCAGTGTGACAATGAAGAAACTGATGAGTATTTTACGGTAGTTATTCATAGCAGTGCCTCATCAATCATTGCTTCGTAGACTGATTTTAATTCCGTACACATATTGTCAAGTTCACTATTGTTAAAGAGTTCACTCATACGGAGGGGGTTGGCAAACATCACCAATACTTTATCGTCATGTTGTACAACGGTTACTCGACAGGGGAGAAATAATCCTACGCGTGGATCAATCTTAAGGGCCCGGTCAAGTATATTGAAGTTGCAGGAGTAGATGATGACCTGTTTCTTGTCTTCTTTTCCCTTTTCAGTCAGACCTGCGTCCAGATTTTGAACACGGATCAGGCGAAAATTCATGCTGACGACGGCATTTTTTAGGCTATCAACTGTTTCATCAAGTGAATAGGGGGACTCTTTGATGATCACAGCCGGTTCGCTCTTTTTGCTATTCGTGCTGACGGTTGTTTGTATTTCAAAAGAACGGACGTAGGCCACGATGTCATCGATGTCTTTTTCGCTGAGACCTTCGTCGAGAAATGATACCATTGGGGTTCCCTTTCTACCCTTGATAAGAGTCCTTTTAATCATCTTATCCGGGGCTGAGGTGAGAAATCCTGTATTGTTCAGGGCCGGTGCAAGTATGGGCTGGCTACGGGGGCGAGATAGGGTGACACCTGTTCCTTCACCTCCTTTACCCGATTTACCGTGGCAGGATGCACATTGTGCCTGAAATAGCTTTCCACCATTTATTGCATTACCCCTGACTGGCTGTGTCGAGTAATTGGGTGGCGCGTTGTCAGACCAGGTGCGTATGAAATGGATGATAGAATCAACTTCATTATTGCTAAGATTCTTAAAAGCGGGCATGACCCGGCCAGGGCGGCCTTTTCTGATAGTCTTAAAAAAATAATCATCGGATGCCGTTGCCAGAAAATCAGGCAATGACAGCGGTACGCCCACGCCACCGTCGCCGTTATAACCGTGACAGGCTGCACAATTCTGCACATACAGGCGCTGGCCGTCCGCCGCTGCATAACTGACAGACGAGAACACGATGAAGAAGGCCGAAATGATAATTCTGAACATTTACCTAACCTCGTCACTCTGATAGCGGTTATTATAGGTCTAAAATTAATTGAAGATATTGATTATTGTCAAAAAACAGGTACTTGGGCGCCTTTAATTTTTTCTGAACGAAGCAGGGTGTGATTGGAATGTTTATTTATGAGACGGATAGGCATGAAGGAGTATGCCGTCATGCCCGCGGATGTGGGTGTCCAGTAACTCTTTGATTTATATTAGTATCAATGGCACTGAATTCCGGTATTCACCAGTATGATTATTTTGTGGGGCAGCAGTGAGAATCAATATTTCATGAAGCAGGCAATTTTGTTCCTTATTGGTATCAGCCTGCTACCACAAATTGCTGCTTCATCCACCAGTGTCAGTGTAAAAAATCTGCGTGTGTGGAATGCCCCCGATCATACCCGTGTAGTTCTTGATCTGAGTAGCGGTATAGATCACAGGATTTCGACTTTTACCGGTCCCGATCGAATTGCTATTGATATTAAAAATGCCAGGTTAAGTAAAGGGATTCCGCATGAGGTAAAAAATAACCCCTATATTAAACGGTTTCGCTACGGAAAATATTCGAAAAACATTACTCGCATTGTCCTTGATCTGAAAAAACCTGTTCGAGTGAAGAGTTTCACACTGAAGCCTAACGCTGTTTATGGTTATCGGCTGGTGGTGGATTTGTTTGATAAGAATAAGAGGGCTGCACCAAAGGTTATTCGTCCTCCAGCAAGACGCCCGGGTATTGTTACTATAGCCATTGATCCCGGTCATGGTGGTGAAGACTTTGGTGCTTCCGGCAGGAAGAAAACGCGTGAGAAAAAGATTGTTCTGTCTATCGCAAAGGAACTTAAAAGACTTGTTGATAAGGATCCTGTCTTACGATCACATATGACCCGCAAGGGTGATTACTATGTGTCGCTGAGAAGGCGTACTAAACAGGCACGAAGGGCCAATGCGGATCTTTTTGTTTCTATACATGCTGATGCCTTTCGTCGTTCATCTGCACGTGGCGCGGCGGTCTATACTTTATCCAATCGGGGTGCAAGCAGTGAGACAGCACGTTGGCTGGCAAACAAGGAAAATGCTGCTGATCTGGTGGGGGGGGCATCAATCAGTGATCGGGAGGATGTCGTTGCCGGCGTGTTACTGGATATGCAGATGGACAAAACGCTGGAATTTAGCCTGGGTTTTGGTGGTCAGGTGCTGAAAGAAATGCGAAAAATCGCAAAATTGCATAGCAAGAGAGTACAGCAGGCGAGTTTTGTTGTCCTCAAGTCACCGGACATTCCTTCCATTCTAGTAGAAACAGGTTTTATTTCTAATCCATATGAGGAGCGCAAACTGAAAAGTAGTAAATATCAGAAAGAGGTTGCCAGGGCGATCTATAGAGGTATTAAACAATTTATCAGTCAAGAAAAAGTTGCATTCATGAAACCCGCGTCGGCAAGAAGGTAAGGCAATGGAAAACAGCGGGGGTACCAATCAAGCACCGAGGATTCGCCAGTTACCAAATCAGCTGGTAAATCAAATTGCAGCGGGTGAAATTGTTGAACGACCGGCATCGATACTTAAAGAGCTCCTGGAAAACAGTTTGGATGCCGGTGCAAGGCAAATCGTGGTCGAACTGGAGCATGGTGGTTTGCGGCGAATATCGGTGCGTGATGATGGTCATGGCATCCGCCAGGATTGCCTGGCGCTGGCGATGGGCCGACATGCCACCAGCAAGATCCGGAATCAGAATGATCTGCTCAACGTAATGACCATGGGGTTTCGTGGAGAGGCATTGCCCAGCATGGGATCAGTATCCCGTATGACTATTACCAGTCGTGCACGGGGCAGCGAATACGCCTGGAAAATTCTCTATGAAAGCAATGAAGACCTTCCTGCTCCTGAGCCTGCGGCTCATCCTCAGGGCACCAGCATTGAAATCTGTGATCTTTTCTATAACACGCCTGCTCGACGAAAATTCTTACGTACAGAGAAAACTGAATACAAACATCTGGATCGTCGTTTTATCGAACAGGCGCTGGCTCGCCCCGACGTCGGGTTTCGTCTTTTCCATGACGGACGGGCTGTGCGTTCGATGGAGGCCGCTGAAGATGAAGCGGGGCGCAACAAACGCGTGTTCGATGTGCTGGGAAAAGACTTCATCGAAAATTGTCTTTTTATTGATCAGCAAACGGGTGATCTGCACGTGCATGGCTGGTTTTCACAACCTACCTACTCAAGGAGCCAGCGGGATCAACAGTTTTTCTACGTGAACCACCGTTACGTGCGGGATAAACTGCTGATGCATGCCGTGACACAGGCCTATCGGGATGTGTTGCATCATCAGCGCCAGCCCGCATTTGTTCTGTTTCTCGATTTGCCACCGAACCAGGTCGATGTCAATGTACATCCGGGCAAGCATGAAGTCAGGTTCCGTGAGGACAGGCAAATCCACGGTTTTATTTCCCAGTCACTGAAAAAGATCTTGACCGATACCCGACCTGGCGCAACGCCTGCTAACCCATCCTCAGAGCCGTCAACAGAAAATAGTGGCACGTTTCTGTTTGCCCAGCGGCACGTTGAAGCGGCAGCTGCACCATATTCTGTACAGGAGCAGATGACTGGGCTGGGGAAACTCTATTTTGCTGAAGGCAATATTGATCCTACTGAAGCGAGAGGGGACGAACAGGGTGTCGCTAAGGATCAGCAGGGCAATGATTTTTCCTTATCTGATTTTCCGCTAGGTTTTGCCCTTGCGCAACTGCAGGGTATTTACATACTGGCAGAAAATGAAAACGGCCTGGTCATCGTCGATATGCATGCAGCGTATGAGCGTATCCGCTACGAAAAGCTAAAGTCTCAACTCGATAAAGAGCCACTGGCCAGACAGCCCCTACTGGTACCGGTTCACCTGGCCCTAAGTCAGGAAGAGATATCGTTGGCCGAATTAAATATTTCTTATTTCAATAAGATCGGGTTTGAAGTTGATGTAATTACTGAGACAAGCATCGTGATTCGTAGTGTCCCTGAGATGCTTGCTAGGGTGGACATCCCATCCTTAATTCGAGACATTTTGTCAGACCTCGCCGAACACGGTCGCTCCAGTAGGATGGAAGACCGTATAAATGAAATTCTCTCTACCATGGCCTGTCATGGTTCAGTACGAGCAAACCGCTTGTTGACCCGAGAAGAAATGAATGCACTATTACGGGAAATGGAGCAAACCGAACGCAGTAACCAGTGTAATCATGGGAGGCCGACCTGGAAGCAGCTCACCATTAGAGAGCTGGATAAAATGTTTATGAGGGGAAGGTAAGGCTGTTTTATGTGTTACGTTTTACAGTTTACGTAAAATATAAGCCGTAAGTCATCTGCCGTAATCAATGAGTGATAATAATCCTAAACCTACCGCCATCTTCCTGATGGGCCCAACCGCTGCTGGCAAAACTGGCCTGGCTATGCGGATTGCTGAGTATTTACCTGTTGGTTTGATCAGTGTTGATTCCGGGCAGGTTTATCGCGGGATGGATATCGGTACTGCAAAGATCACTGTGCAGGAGATGAAGGACTATCCACATGCCCTGATAGATGTACGCGAACCTTCTCAGCCCTATTCGGCTGATGAGTTTCGTACTGACGCCTTGCAGTTGATGAATGACTTTCAGGCTCAGGGCAGGGTCCCACTGCTGGTGGGGGGAACCATGTTTTATTTTCGGGCGCTGCAGTATGGTTTGCCGGATTTGCCTGCAGCAGATGAAGCTGTGCGGGAAAAACTGCTGCTTGAGGCGAAAGAAGACGGTTGGCAGGCCCTGCATGATCGACTGTCTGAGATAGACCCTGAATCTGCGGTGCGGATAAATCCCAATGACAGGCAGCGAATACAGCGCGCGCTTGAAATCTACCAGCTTAGTGGTGTCACTCCTACGCAACACGTCAGGAACAGCACGCAGGAGATTCCGTGGAAAATTATCAAAATTGGAATATGGCCCTCTGAGAGAACCCTGTTACATGAAAATATCGAAAAAAGGCTGAGCCAGATGTTCGAACAGGGTTTTGTTAATGAGGTAAAACTGTTACAGGCACAGGGGCTAACAAACAACCTGCCTGCCATGCGTACAGTGGGTTACCGTCAGGTTCTGGAGCATCTCAATGGAAAAACCGATTATGAAGAAATGCGTCTCCGCTGTCTTTACAGTACGCGTCAATTAGCAAAGCGACAATTAACATGGCTTAGGAATGACTCGGAGTTGACGTGGTTTGACAGTAAAAATGAAGATTATCCCGAAAAAGTCTTGGAATTTATTCAGAAAAAGACTAGTGTTTAAGGTCTCGCCTGTCAATAATACGTCTACACGTACAGAGCGTGTAAGGCTGGTAAAGGGAGAGAAGGTGAGGGGACGCTATCTATTTTATAGAACCTGGCCGGAGCCTAACGTACCGGTGTGATGAAAACCCCGACAAATCTTTGCTCCTTAAGGGATACGGAACGTATGAAGGTAGAGCTATACCCCAGGCAGCACTGAAAACAATAAATAATTATTAAGGAGCAACAAAATGTCACAACAAAAAGGGCAAACACTACAAGACCCGTATCTAAATACACTCCGTAAGGAAAGAGTACCCGTTTCTATTTTTCTGGTTAATGGTATTAAGTTGCAGGGGCAGATAGAATCCTTCGATCAATTCGTCGTGCTACTAAAAAATACGGTCAGTCAGATGATATACAAACACGCCATTTCAACGGTAGTGCCTTCACGAGCAGTAAAACTCCAACTCGATGAGTCGGACAGTGCCGGCAATCAGTGATCTGACGGAAGATTCAAACCAACGATCCATCGCCTACCTATCGATAAATGATGGTGCAGAACCGGCCGTCCTTGTCCATATTCATTTCAAGCATCAGCGTGATGAGGAATCTCTCGCAGAACTGAGTCTGCTTGCCCGTTCTGCTGGTGCCCTACCGGTAGCACAGGTTATCGGCAATCGGCGAAGTCCGGATCCTGCCCTGTTTGTCGGCAAGGGCAAGGCTGAGGAGATACACCGAATACTGAAAGATTCTGGTGCGGAGTTGGTACTGATCAACCACATCATCTCACCCGTACAGGAAAGAAACCTCGAGCGTACCCTGGGGTGTCGTGTAATTGATCGCACCGGGCTGATTCTGGATATCTTCGCCACACGGGCGGAAAGTCACGAAGGTAAGTTACAGGTAGAGCTTGCCCAGCTTCGACATCTATCAACTCGTTTAGTCAGAGGCTGGACCCACCTTGAGCGCCAGAAAGGAGGGATAGGACTCAGAGGACCGGGTGAAACACAGTTGGAAACTGACCGTCGATTACTGGGGCGGCGGATAAAATCTTTGCGGGCACGCCTGGAAAAGGTCAGAAAACGTCGCTCACAGCGGCGCGTGGCCAGAAGGAAGATACCTGTCGCAACGGTTTCACTTGTTGGATACACCAATGCTGGTAAATCATCAATTTTCAATTATTTGACCGGTGCCGGGGTGTATCAGGCCGATCAGCTGTTTGCTACCCTGGATCCAACCATGAGACGACTGGATCTGCCGAATGCCGGGCATATTCTGCTGGCTGATACCGTTGGGTTTATAAGCCACCTGCCACATTCTTTGGTAGAGGCCTTCCATTCTACCCTGGAAGAAGTCAGCGACTCAGATTTACTCTTGCACGTTGTTGATTGCTCGTCCGGTCGACGATGTGAAAATATCGAACGGGTGAATGAAGTCTTGAAGGAGATCAATGCCCACGATATTCCTTTTATTACGGTGTTCAACAAGGTAGACCGGGTGGATCGTGAGGCGGATCTGGAAAGAAATGTAGACGGGATTATTACCAAGGTCTGGCTATCAGCCAGTACTGGCGATGGAATGGAGTATCTCCAGCAGGCAATAGATGAGCATTTCAGCCGTTTGCGTTTTCGCCAGAGTATTACGGTTCCTGTTGCAGAAGGCGGCTTACGGGCAAAAATATTCCAGCGATTCAGTGTCCTGCATCAGTCTATGTATGAGAATGGAGACTGGGAAATGGAAATAGAGGGAAGCCAGACTGATATGGCCTGGTTGCACAGCCAGGGAAAAGGCAGGTAAAAAGGGAAGGGCGAGAGGCAACAACAATTACCGTCACGGCCTGCTTTCAGACATAACCTATTTTATTGACTAAGTTCGAATAAAATCAAAAATATTCATTGCGGGGCGCGCTCCCCACAAAAACCCCCTTCCTCTTTAAGCTTTTTTCCTTTTTTTCACCCATTTCTATATGCCACAGCCTAAATACAAGTTAGAATCCTACGTCCTTGAACAGCAATAGGAGTAACCCAAGCCATGCCATGGAATCAGCCTGGTGGCTCAGATGGAAAAGATCCCTGGGGAAGCAAGAATAACCAGGACGGTCCGCCTGATCTCGACGAGATTGTAAAAAATCTTCAGAAAAAATTCAGCAGCTTTTTCGGTGGTGGAAAAAGTAACGGTAATGATACTGGTAAGGGTGCTGGCAAGCGGTTTGGTGCTGTTGGTATACTGCTTGTGCTGCTATTGCTTGTCGGCGTCTGGCTGGCGACGGGTTTTTATACGGTACAGCAAGGAGAAACAGGTGTTGTTCTGCGTTTTGGGAAGTACCAGGAGTCTACCGATGCCGGCTTACGTTGGCACCTCCCTGCGCCGATTGAGATAAAAATTATTGTCAACACTAAAAAGGTACATACCGTCGAGGTTGGCTACCGGACAACGCGCAATAATTCAAGACAGGATGTGCCCCGTGAATCACTGATGTTGACAGAAGACGAAAATATCATCGATATCGCCTTCGCTGTGCAGTATCGAATCTTGAATGCCAATAATTTTCTTTTTAATGTCAGTGACAAAATGGACGTCGTTGTACGTTCTGCCACTGAGTCTGCAGTCAGAGAAACAGTTGGTAAGAACTCTATGGATGACGTCATTACCAGTGGACGGTCAATTGTTGGCAGCAATGCCAGTGAGATATTGCAACGAATCCTGGATCGATATGAAACCGGTATCGAAATTGTGACGGTTGACATGCAGAGTGCCTTGCCACCACAGGAAGTGAAGGCCGCCTTTGATGATGCGGTGAAGGCGCGTGAAGATGAAGTGCGCTACAAAAATGAAGCAGAAGCCTACGCCAATGATGTTATTCCCCGTTCTCGCGGTAAGTCAGCAAGAATTACCCAGGAAGCTGAGGCCTATAGAGCGACTGTTATAGCTGGCGCAGAGGGTGAAGCATCGCGTTTTCTCAGTATTCTGAAAGAGTTTAATGTCGCACCAGAAGTCACCCGTGAGCGAATGTACCTTGATGCTATTGAGAGCGTTCTTGCTGGTAGTAATCTGCTTTTGATTGACCAGAAAAAAAGCAACAACATCATGTATCTACCACTCGATCGCTTGTTAAATCGTATAGAACCAAAAGGTTCTATTGCAAATGTTGATGTTTCCGAAGATGCAATACTTGAAGCCAGAAAGAAAATCAATCAATACCGCCAGAGGGCTAATCGCTCTGGCCGCACTGACAGGAGATAGCGAATGTCTGCGAAATTACCAGTAATAGCTATTGTTATTTTTGTGCTGGCACTGCTGGCATCGGGCATCTTTTACACTGTTGATGAACGAGAAAAAGCCATAGTATTCAAGTTTGGCGAGATTATCCGAGCAGATGATAAACCAGGCCTGCACACAAAAGTACCCTTTATTAACAATGTCCGTTACTTCGATGCTCGGGTACAGACGATGGACTCTGATCCTGAACAGTACCTTACAATCAAAAAGAAAGGCCTGATCGTCGATTCATTTGTCAAATGGCGCATCATTGACCCGACGCTGTATTTTGTTACCGTAGCCGGGCAGATTGGCAATGCCAATCAACGCTTACGACAGTTAACCAATGATGGACTCAGAACTGAGTTTGGCAAACGTACGGTCAACGATGTCATTTCCGGCGATCGTCATTTGATTATGAAGATCGTACAGAAAAGCATGAACGAGGACGCAAAAAAATACGGTATCGAGGTGATTGATGTACGCCTGAAACGTGTCGACCTTGTGCCGGAAATTTCACAGTCTGTTTATGACAGGATGGAAGCAGAACGTGGCAGGGTAGCTAAAGAGCTTCGCGCTCGTGGTGCGGAAGCCGCTGAGCGACTGCGTGCCGATGCAGATAGAGAGTCACAGATTATCATAGCCGAGGCTGAACGGGATGCCCAGATAAAACGTGGTGAAGGTGATGCTGAGGCAACTCGTATTTATGCTAAAGCGTATACTCAGGATGTGGAGTTCTTTTCCTTTTATCGCAGCCTTGCAGCTTATAAGAATACCTTCAGCAATAAGGATGCCATAATGGTTATCGAGCCTGACAGTGAGTTCTTCAAGTATTTTAAGAAACCTGTGAAATAACAGCGATGGACTGGAGCGATTTTTTTGCTGCCATTGCACTGATGCTTATTTTTGAAGGAATACTGCCTTTCCTGAACCCAGACCGATATAGAAAAATGTTGGAAATGATGGAAAAGATCGGCAACAGCCAGTTACGGACAATGGGCCTGATTGTAATGGCAGTTGGTGCAGTACTGCTGACCTTTGTTCGTGCTGGATCAGGAACCTGACGTTTATTCCATGAGTAGTTCTAATCCATCTTTGAGCAAGGGTGACCGCTGGTTGCTGCCAGTTGGTGTCGAGGAAACGCTACCAGCAGAGGCTAAGCGAATAGAAAGCCTGCGCCGCAAAGTGCTGGATTTACTTGCAAGCTGGGGTTATGACCTGGTGATGCCGCCATTGATGGAATATCTTGACTCCCTGCTCACGGGGGCGGGGCATGGCCTCGAGATCGAGACCTTTAAACTGACGGATCAGATGAGCGGAAGGATGATGGGGGTGCGTGCAGACATGACACCGCAGGTTGCCCGCATCGATGCCCATTACTTACATAATGATGGGGCAAACCGTCTTTGTTATTTAGGGCCGGTGTTGCGCACCCGTCCAGACTGTCTGGGCTGTTCGCGTGTTCCCTTACAGCTTGGGGCCGAGTTGTTCGGTGTGAAAAGCTACCGTGCTGATATTGAGATTGTTGAACTGCTGGTAGAAACACTGCATAACATAGGGTTAGAAAATCTCCATGTAGATCTTGGTCACATGGGTATTTTTCAGGCATTGGCAGCGGTAGAGGATCTGGATACTGCAACCCAGGATCAAATCGTTGAAGTCATCAGCCGCCGCGCCAGAGATGATGTAGCACAGCTTTGTCAATCGCTGGGTTTGTCAATAGAAGCCTCAGAGCTGTTTGTTTTAATGACGGTAAGCAGTGGTGACGTAGATAGTCTGCCCAGAGTAGTAGAGAAGTTTTCTGCAGCCTCAGAAGAAGTGAAAGCAGCCGTTAAAAATCTGTCACGCATTGCAAGCAGATTGAAACAACACATGCCAGCTACCCGCCTTTACTATGACCTCGCCGAGCTGAAGGGAAAGAGTTACCACAATGGTCTGGTTTTTTCTGTCTACGCGCAGGGCTCTGGACGGGCGATAGCAAAGGGTGGGCGCTATGATGACATCGGTATTGATTTTGGCCGGGCCAGAGCGGCAACTGGTTTTAGTCTTGATCTGCGAGCGGTATCCGGGTTGATCAAACAATCTAATAGAGACGTGACGAGTTCAAATATGACCATTTGTGTGCCGGATGACGATGATCCTGTACTTTTTGATATGGTCAGGCAGTTGCGCCTGGATGGCAATCGAGTCATTTATTGTTATGACAAAGAAGGGGCCGATAAGGATTGCGATAATGCGGCTAATCTAGTCAGGAAGGACGGTAACTGGATAGTGCAGTAAGCAGTCAAATATCTTCATTTTTCACTAAAGAACAGCAGGGTATATGTGGGTATAGTTATGGGTAAAAGTGTCGTTCTGATAGGAACTCAATGGGGCGATGAAGGTAAGGGCAAAATCGTTGACCTGCTGACAGATCGCGCAGATGCTGTCGTTCGTTTTCAGGGTGGGCACAATGCCGGCCATACACTGGTAATAAATGGTGAGAAGACTGTTTTGCACGTCATTCCATCGGGGATCCTGCGAGATAATGTCGACTGTCTAATCGGCAATGGTGTCGTTTTGTCACTGGCGGCGATGGAAAAGGAGTTACGGAAAGTTGAAGCAAAAGGAATCGATGCTCGTTCGCGGGTAAAGATTTCAGACGCAGCGCCTATCATCCTACCACACCATGTTGCATTGGATCAGGCACGCGAAATTGCGCGGGGCAACAGGGCCATTGGTACAACGGGGCGTGGTATCGGCCCTGCCTATGAAGACAAAGTTGCTCGTCGTGGCTTGCGTGTGGGTGATATGTCAAACCCGATTGCCTTTGCAGAAAAGTTACGCCATGTGATGGAATATCACAACTATATGCTTGAACATTACTTCAATCACGAGACCGTCGATTATCAGAAGTCCCTTGATGAAACACTGACGCTGGGCGAAAAACTAAAGTCTGTGATCGCAGACGTGCCGGCCTTACTCGATAAATATCGCCGTGATGGAAAATCCATCATGTTCGAGGGTGCGCAGGGTATGTTGCTGGACATCGATCACGGAACTTACCCCTATGTTACTTCTTCTAATACCATCGCCGGCAATGCTTCCAACGGTACCGGGGTGGGGCCCTCTACACTTGATTACACACTTGGCATCGTCAAAGCCTACACAACCCGAGTGGGGGGTGGCCCGTTCCCGACGGAGTTATTTGATGAAGGGGGTGATGGCAATCACATGGGCGTTAAAGGCGTCGAATTTGGTGCAACCACAGGCCGCAAGCGCCGCTGTGGCTGGCTTGATGCTGTAGCCCTTAAACGCTCACGTCAGGTCAATGGTTTTACCGGCCTATGTGTCACCAAGCTTGATGTGCTTGATGGGCTCAATACCCTTAAAATTGCGATAGCCTATAAACTCGATGGTGAGATAATTCATGATACCCCAGGGGATGCCGATCGCCTGGAGCGTTGTGAACCGGTTTATGAAGAAATGGCCGGCTGGTCAGAATCCACAGTAGGCACGAAGTCATACGATGAGTTGCCAGGCAATGCCAAAGGCTACCTCAACCGTATAGAAGAACTGGTCGAAGCGCCGATTGATATTATTTCGACTGGGCCTGATCGTGAAGAGACGATAGTCCTGAGGCACCCATTTGATTAGCGTCGGGCATGGCGCTACAACCTATCATTGAGCAGCCGTGCAATCGTTGCCTTAATGTGTCTGAGTATGGATTTATGAGTGCATCCGGTTATCTCCAGACAGGGCAGACTACCTGCCATGACGCAGATGGACGCGATATTAACTGTAGTGAAAGCGGTCAGGATGGTGAGCTTCAGCTCGGTGTTCCATGGCCGGTGCCACGATTTGAAACACAAGAAGATACCGTCATAGACCTGCTCACAGGTCTAATCTGGCCTCGCAACGCCAACCTCGCTGAATTCCCCCTAAGCTGGCAGGAAGCACTCGATTTTGTTTCCAGAATGAACCGCGATCAGCTGCTTGCATATAATGACTGGCGCCTGCCGAATCGACGGGAACTGCGCAGCCTGATTAGTCATCAGACAAAGCGGCCGGCACTTCCTGCTAATCATCCCTTTATCAATATATTTTTGAGTTGGTACTGGAGTTCGACTACCGCAGCAATCAACACGTCTCATGCCTGGTATGTCAATATGGATGGCGGGCGCATGTTTTATGGCGGCAAAGACCAGTCTTTTATGTTGTGGCCAGTCCGTGGGCAGGGCAATGGTGTGCTTCCTGGCACCGGACAGATAGCTTGCTATAATGAGAGGGGTGAGATTATCGACTGTGCAGGGACTGGTCAGGACGGTGAATACTCAAGTAGCCGCTTTTGGTGCTCTCCGCGTTTTGAAGTCGACCAGAAGTGCGTGGCAGATAAATTGAATAATCTATGTTGGCGGCAGGCTGCCGACCTTTGTGGGCCGGTACTCTGGCAGGAGGCGTTGGCCGAAGTCGAACAGATGAATCAACAGGGTGATTCGCCTGACTGGCGCTTACCCAATATCAATGAACTGGAATCATTGATTGACTGTGCTACACACAGCCCGGCACTCCCGGTTGGATATCCTTTCGATAGCCTGGAAGATGTCTACTGGTCGTCAACCAGCAGCCTCTATGAGCCCGATTGGGCCTGGGCGCTTTACCTGGACAAAGGGGCGGTTGGTGTCGGTATGAAGGCACAGGCTAAATTTCATGTATGGGCAGTGAGTAATACATCCGAGTTTTCCTAAAATTGTACTGAAGAAGATCATATGAATAATCTTAAATTACAGTATCTTATCCTGACAGCTTTGCTGTTGGTTTCCCCTAATTTATTCGCAGTTTCTGTGCCACCATCGGTCAGTGCTCAATGGTTGATCGAGAACCTGCAGCAACCTGACCTGGCAATCATTGAAGTATCCAACGAAGAGGAATTTACTTTTAATGGCCACATTCCGGGCAGTTTATCCACCAGTAAGACGGTCTGGCGTGATGTCGACAAGGACGGTTCGATAGTCCATCTGCCGATTGAAAAACTGGCCGAAAAAATACGCAAGCTTGGTATCAATGATAAAGACGGTGTCGTGCTCTATTACAAGGGGGATAATACCGATGAGATACTGGGTGCTTACTACCTGTTCTGGCTGTTTCACCTGTTAGGTCATACCAACGTGGGTGTGCTGGATGAAGGCTGGGTTGGCTGGTTGAATGCCAAGGGTCCAATAATGACAGATACCAAAGAGATTAAAGTGGGTGATTTTGTTGCCAGGCCTATACTCGCACTTGAAATATCTACAGACGAATTAGACAAGATACGTGAGAATTATACCCTTATTGATGGCCGACCCAAATCACATTTTGCAGGCCTGACCCGGTTTCCGGCCAATCCACGATACGGCCGCATACCCGGTTCCTTCAATCAACCGTGGCAGGATTATATTCGCAAGACTGAGGATGGCCGTTATTATGCGAAGCAGCCGAAAGTACCGCGATTGCTAGCCCGCCTGAAGCTTGATCCACACACCCCCCTCTTGCTGACTTGCCTTGGGGGGACGGGGGCAGCAATCAACTATGCTGTTTTCTATGCCGCAGGTTACCGTAATATGCGTCTGGATGATGCGGGTTTGCGACGTTGGAATACTCGCCGGTTGCCGTTGGAGAACACTGATCTCCATAAATTAGAGAAGAAGGAATAATAAAACTCAGGGATGTTTCACGATTTGTATTATTTCTTACCAGGCAAGCTTTGATTATACCTTATTGGATTCGATCATTATATTGGGATATTTTTCGAGGTACTCTGTGGACAAGGGACATTCCCGGTGAACTAAGCAGTATTTCTGAATGTGCTGGCAGACTCTGTACTGTTGCTGTCATACAATATTTCACCAGGTAGTTGCCGTAAATGGATGGTGTATTGAGTATTTAACAGGGATTTAAGTAAATCAGGCAGGAAAAAATATGAGCCAGTCGATCAAGGCATATATATGTACAGTCGCCCTAAGCAGTATGCTTATAAATTTCGCTGCAGCCGATGACATGATGACGACCTATCAGCTGGCTGTCAAACAGGATCCCGTATACCAGGCTGCGGTCAACACCTACAAAGTAGAACAGGCCAGACTGGGTATTGCCCGTTCTGCTTTATTGCCATTTCTTGATGCCAATGCCAGTACGGCGAGACGCGGGCAGAAGGTCACCAGTGCGGACAATGTAACTGGTTTTGATGGCGAAGCCAATTATAATGTCGATGATTGGGCAGTGAGTTTCAATCAGACACTGTTCGATATTCCTGCCTGGCAAGGGTATAAAAAAGCAAAATTCAATCTCGAAAGAGCGGGGCATGATTTCCATTCTGCACAACAAAATTTAATTTTTCGTGTGGCGAGTATTTATGGGCAGGCACTAATTGCGAAAGAAAACCTGCGCGTGTCTGAGGCTGAGAATCAGGCCCTCGCAGAGCAGTTACAACTGGACAAAGAACGTCTTAAAGTCGGCCTGGGTACGGTGACAAACCTGTATGCGACCGAATCCCGATATCAGCTCGCGGTAACGAATGTCGTCGAAGCAGATTTTGCCCTGCGGGATGCCCTGCAGGCGTTAAGGGAACTAACCGGTCAGATGCCTGGCGATCTGCGGCGGATCGCCGATGATAAACCACCGCTGGATCCACCTGAGCCGGACAGCATGGATTTCTGGCTCCAAACTTCCTTACAAAACAATCTTGATTATCTTTCTGCCAGCAGTACCGTTGCCGTTGCCGATCGTGAAATCTCCCGCATCAAGGGGCAGCACTTACCTACATTGGGTGTGGTCGCCTCGCGTTCATACTCTGATGCAAGTAGCAGCCTGACCGGTGCCGGTCGTAAACGGGAAGGCAGCAATGTTGGCTTGCGTCTGGTTATTCCACTTATTCAGGGCTGGGGTGTCGCGGCTGGAATCGATGAAGCGCGTTCGCAGTATCAGGTTTCTCTACAAAAGCAGGAATCTGCACGGCGTAATGTGGACCGTACTTCACGCTCATCATACCAGGCAGTCAAGAGTGGTATTAGCCGCCTTAAGGCATTGAAGTCTGCGGTCAGGGCAGGAAAAAGTACAGTTGAAGCCAAACGTGAAGGTTTCAAAGCAGGCGCCAACACGAATGTAGAAGTACTTGATGCGGTACGCGACCTGTATGGTTCAGAGCGCAACTATATCAATGCAAAATACCAGTTTATTCTGAGTACGCTGAAATTAAAACAGGTTGCCGGCAAACTGGTGCTTGCAGACCTTGAGAGGGTTAACAACTGGTTAGAAAGAGAAATGTGATCAACCAATAGGGTTTTTCTGATCGTATGAACCACTGGATTTATACCTGATTTTGAAGGGTTAGGTTACGGTTATAAAAAAGTTCCAAGATCAATGAGAATCTCAATTTAAAGACTCTGTTAAAGCCAATCTCTAAATGTGTTCCCTCCACGACTACTGTTTGAGACAGTACATGTATGGCATTGCCAGAAACTGACAAAATTATTGTATTGCTTCAAAAAAACGAATCATCAGGGTGCTTGTTGTTTATAACAAGATGATGTTCTTTCTGGTAAAAGGATTCAGATTAGAAAAATAAGCCGTTATTATGAACATCTTCAAACCCTTAAAGGCGCCTCCAAAATTAGGAAGCTTACATTTACGAGTAGATAATTATACAGGCTGTGCTACAAAATCTGATAGAAGAGTTAATCAATGCAGGCAGGACCTGCCTGGCGGTAGCACACAATAAAAACCAAAGAACTCAAATAAGTGTGATTTTTTCTGCGACAGGAGCTTATTGGAAAGGTATGGGTTAATATCTGGCAGACATGTGGATACTTTTACTGATAGTATAAATATTCTGTCTAT
>VAPH01069533.1_pt1 | contig 18810 bp, 31 predicted proteins | sample 3393861 | NCBI WGS metagenome assembly VAPH01 (sample SAMN08290439, study PRJNA428436) | hydrothermal vent metagenome | isolation source: Deep-sea hydrothermal vent chimney | place: Atlantic Ocean: South-mid Altantic Ridge | reverse complement strand
TCAAAAATCTTTCCAACATCGAACTCAGATCGCAATTGAGGGTCTTGCAAAACGCCTTCCATTATGCTCCTCCATATATCAAGAGTGGCTATCTTGTCAACGGGCAGCGTGCCATCATGGATAGGATATGTAAAGTCTCCCACAATATCCTCGGGCCGAATGATTGAGTCCTCCGCCCCTTCCTGCCCAGTGATCTGAGTATAGAAGTCCTCACTCATATTCTGCTGAAGGTTAAGGGACATTTGTTCCGTGAGGTCCACAATCCCCTGGACTGAAATAAGTTTCGCGTGAGCGGCGAGGCGGGAGGCCCCAGCATCACCAGAAGTCCGAACCTCTGTCGCCGTCTTTCTCCCACCAACAGTATTGAGCCCTCGAAGGTTATCATTGACCGCTGAGAGGGAGTCTGCCATCCGCATGAAATTCTGCACATCATTGACATGACCCTGAGTCACATCGTGGACATTCATCTGGGTCAGGACAGTCCGCACATCCACGCCATAGTATGCTGGCTTGAGCCGAATAAGCTTCCCGGCCTTGTTCGTCTTGAGGTCCTGCATCTCAATCGCGGCGGGATTGACAAGGAAGGAGTTATTGAGACTACCCCGAACATTGTGTATGTGGGAATTGATAAACCAGGAGATCGTGTCCTGGAGGGGGGCAGTCATGTCCATGAGGCCAACTTGGCCGAAGCCATAGCCAAAGGAGTAGGGTTCAATACAGGCCACGGGGTGCATGTCGTGGTCGAGGTCGAGGGGCTCGGCTTGCACGATCTGGCTCTGGTTCAGGATCGTGAAAATCCATTTCTCCACTGCCCCAGACTCGCTAAGGCCCCAGTCCTTCGGAATGAGTTCGACTGTTCCCTGGTCAACCTGATATATTGGCTCCGCCTTTGAGAAGTTAAGTTGTTCTGCTCCGGCATGGGCTGAACCCTGGGAGAGAATGTTCCGGGCACTGGAGCCACTGGAATTCGAGGAGCGAGGCAGGGTTGTCTTAGCGGCCTCAACCCACTTCAATTCCCCCAGTGCCTCTGCCTTCTTAATCTTGTGTGTGCCCTCGAAGGTCCGCCAGAATACAAATTCCCCATCTCGTGCTACACGACTCATCGGAACGCGAGGGTCCGGGAAGAACATGAAGGGATCAATTGCCCGGCAGGCATTGCCCTCATAGACTGTCCGAAGTTCTTTGGTCTGGACTCGAGTTCCGGGTGTTGGTCCTAGGAGACTGCCACCAATCGGTGCCTCGACCCACCGCCGCCGCCACCGCTTCTCTTCCGACCAGAGGGTGCGGACGATGCCAACACCGTAGAGTTCTCCATCCAGCAGGTACTGAAAGAGTTCCTTCACCAGCCGCATATGGTCCGCATTGTACTGGAGAACTGTTTCAAGGTTCTCGGCAGAGCGGACCGTCTCTGCTTTGTTTGCCCCGATCTGGAACATAGGCTTGCGCCCTGCAAAGGTGTGGATGAGGTATGTTACGATTGTCCAGATAGTGGCGAAGCCGTAGGGCACGGTCAGGGAAACGAGCGGAGGCGGAGTCTTGTCCTTAGTCGCCATCGCCTTCAGGAGCTGTTCATATTCCGGCAGGTCGATGTGCGCCTGCATCTTCTTCTCGCTCATCCTCCAGCGGGGGTAGAACTTGGAAATCTCCCGCTCACTCATGTGAATTCGGTTCAGGAGCTTTTCCAGAACAACCTTCTGGAGATCAGTCTCCGGTCCGAGATTGTCAATTGGCTTGGGCTCAGGGGTCGGAAGGGCAGACGGATCGGGCGGGGCGGCGGGAGATGGGAGAGATGGGGTTCCCGCCGAAGCCAGACCTCGAGGCACCATGTCCGCCCCCGCTTCCAATCCTGTCTTATCCAAGGCCATCAAGGCGCTCCTCTGTAGTAGTCATCCCCAAGCTCCTCGTAGACATCTCGAGCAAGAATATCATCTACCTCCAGCTCTACACCATCAGCAGACTGAACACTAGGATCGAACGCCGTAGCCGCATACGGATCAAGAAGTGTAACACACATCGCAACTACATCCGGGAGATCAAGTTTGGCCAGAGGCCAGTCAAGAAGTTGCTGTTCGAGGAGCGGGAAGGGTTGTTGTAGCGTGATATAGCCAGAAGCAAAGCGGGGAGCAAGGGCACCTTCAACGCGGGGTATCTTCCCCTGCTTTCCATGGCGGATAGGAGTGATCTCGAAGTAGGCTCCGGCTCCAGACTTCTTCGCCTTCCGGAACATTTCCTCCCGCATGATGTGGACAAGAGCCTGCTGGAAGGCAATGGCTTCAATTCCGTGGTGGGTCGGCTGCCATTTGAAATGGAGTTCAAAGTACTTCTCAATCTGGTCTCGGGGCGTCATTCCAACTTCACCATACACCTCAAGAATGTGGTGTTGGCCCTTGCTTGTGATCCCAGTTACAGCGAAAGCACAGAAGTCGGCGGTCTTGCTGGCGGAGATCGCAGGGGCCTCAACCAAGGCTACGGCAACGAAATCTGACCGCTTCATCGTCTCGTATCTGAAAGGGCCTTTAAATTTCGCTGTCTCCGCATTCGTAATTTGGCTTGCAAACTCTCTGTAGAAGTCTGAGAGCATCCCAGCCCGAATGAAGGAGAGTTTCTTCTTCTCAAATTCTTCCAGAGTCATATACTCAGGCCAGAGGGGTTCGCCATCCGGGTCAAGGGCTCCAAAGACAATTGAAATCCAATCAGGATCACCCATGATTGTGGGGATAAGGGCCTCTCGATGAAGTATCGTTCCGATCATGTTAATGACACCATTCTTCGTGATGTGGTTGAGGGCTGGTTCCACATCTGCCTTGAACCAGACTCTTGTCTTAAGGCGTTGAGCTGGAGTTGCTACACTTTCAGGGTCTTCAACATCATCCACCGTAATATCGTCAGGCCGCACATGACGGTGGAGCATGCCACGAACCTGACCGCCTCGACCTTTAGCTTGGATTGCAACACCGCCGGTAGTTTCACAGAAATCCGCCCGCCAGACTTCATCATCAGCCCGCTCTGGTTTCTGTTTCCCAAAGACTTGGATGATGCTGGTGTTTCCACTGAGTTCAAGTTGGACATTTCTCAATTGGGCTTCGGCATGAGTGGCAGTCTCCGAGAGGTAAACGAGGAACTTTCGGAGCTTGTAGACAATTTTAAAGATATTTGCTGCATTTACAATTGTGGTCTTGCCGAAGCCTCGGGGCCAGACAATTTGTGTGTGCTGGGTAACGGAGAGACTGATGGTGAGGGTGCCATCAGGGGCTGTTCCTAGCTCGAAAAGGTGAATTGGCTCCCCACTTGGGGTTTCTCTCCAGACAAAGTGCTTGATTATCTTGTCGAGCTCCGTCCTTGTCCAGGTTTTCTTCCCCTCTGGCCAGGTTTCCTCCCCAAAGTTAAGAAGGAAGCCCGGCTTGCGGAGGAGAATGGCAAGCATACCTCGGTGCGCCCAAGGAAGCGGGCGGGTGAACCAGTGGGGGAGAAATGTCCTGAGGAACAGAAGAGGGTCCTCATAACACTCCTTCATGATTTGTCGCCGGGCTTCTTCCGTGAGTTCAGACATGGTGAGGGTCTACATCACACTGGAAGGGTCAGCGGAGTCGAGAGTCTCCTTGGGAGACTTCTTAGCCTTGGCAATAGCGTCCACCCGCATCCAGCCGATAGAGTCGCCGGAGATGTGAGGTTCCATCCGGGTCTGCCACATCGCATCAGCGGCAGTCCGGGCCTTACCCGTCAAGGCAGCCATTGCCTTGATCTCAGCCTTGAAGGATTTCATTTCTTTCGGGTGACCTAGAAGGTCGGCAATTTGGCTGTCGCTGTAAGCCGCCGCTTCATCAATTGTCGGAATTGTTTTCATAGGAAGGGTCTCCTTTCAGCTTCCGTCATCATGAAAAGGCAATTTCAAAAGTGCCGTTGACATAGTTCGAGACTGTGGCTCGGATTTCGGTCTGGGCCTCGAAGTTGAAATTCACAAACATCTCCGTTGTGAATACGCTGTTCGGAAGCGTGATCCAGTTTGTGCCATCATAGGCTTCAAGCTGAAGTGTTCCTGTGAAGGTGCCACCAAGGGAAAATGTTCCGGTCTTGCCCTTGATTGAATTTGAACTCCCAAGGGCTGAGAGTGTCGTTGAATATGGGCGGCGCGCTGCCATTAGGGTTCTCCTTTGGAGTGGATTTAGGTTTCGGAATTAGTATTCAACTTGTGAAGGACTGCCGCCACCATTCCAACTGAAGTCAACAAACCCCCGTCATCACCTGCGGACGAAAATCCGGGCAGTCCTGGATTTCCCTTTTCCTTACAAATTATGACAATCTTGGAAATGTCCAACTTCCCGCTGTCAATTAGCTGAAGCGTATCCAAGAGTGCGTCTCGAGGTGTCCAATCATTAGCCGAGCCTGTTGCGTCAGAACGCTGTCCACCAACTGTATAGATGTTGGTAAAGTCCTTGTTCAGTTTTGGGGCTGGCTTGCTATCCTCAGACATAGACTGCCTTTCTCTGGGCGACGAAGCGACTTAGCTCTGCAGTTCGAAGGGTGCTTGGGGTCACGTCGGTACGCCAGTAGAGTTCTGGGGTCCGGTCGTAAATGTTCTCTGTCACGTCATAACTATTCCCGCCGGGGGAAACTTTGGTCATTGTGGGGTACAGTACGCCAGTGGTTATGGGTGCAACTACAGCGCCACCAGAAATCTCAGCATGAGCAAAGTTGGTTCCGACACTGCCCGAAATTCCAACTAACCCCTGTTGCCATGGACCGAGGTTGATATTAACTTGTAAAATATTATTAGTAGTCACAGCTAATTTAAGATTGCCCACAACATAAAAGAGCAAGACTCTATTTAAACTTGTCCCATCATCAAACTGGAGAATGCGTTTATAGTTACTCCCCGGCTCTTTGATGTCGGCAATGATGCAAAATTCAAGGCCGGTGTTGAGGGACAGTCCAGAAACAGCGTCCAGATTGCCAGGGCGGGTGGCTGGCGTGCCTCCTGAAACAATTGGAGGTGTGGCAAAGGAGCCTTTTTCAACCTGCGCGTAGATTAATGAGCCTGAGACTGTGCATGTCAGGGCTGTGCCGGCAGTAGTGAGTGTAACTAGTGAGCCAGCGGTTACTGTGCCAGCGCCTGCCCCTGAAAGCACAATCGAGCCAGTGCCAACCATACTGATCGTGTAGATCGTTGCATCAACAACCGTAACAGTTTGAGTAACCGGCGCATCTGAATTCACGAAATCGTTTATGCTGGTCGGCACCCGCTGGTGCCCGAGGTTATTGCGCGGGATGATGTTCGGCCCAACGGTGTCATAGGCTCCGGAGGCGTTGAGGAGGAGTTGGTCAGTGGAGTGGACCGAGGTAAAATCTAGTGCTGCTGGTGTAATCAGCACCCCACCCTTCCGATACTGCCCCGTGACGAAGTTCATCGCCCCGTCATTCTGTCCACTCCACATACTGTAGTCTAGCCCGCCGACGGAGCGAATGGGGCTTGAGATTGGACTATAGACTGATTTCGGGGCGATGAACATTCTAGAGTTCTCCAAAGATCACAAGAAGGAAGCGAGGAGGATTGTCAGCAAGCTCCCGACAAAGAGCACAAGCAGTCCCCGCTGGGCGACAAAGGCCAGTCTTTCGGACATTTTCCCTTCCCTCATTTTTCCTTCCCCCTCCATTTTTTGAATTTGGCAAAGTCCATAACCGCCCCCGCAAGTACAATCCCGGAGAGGCCGACGACGAAACCTGAGAGACTACTTAGCTTGCTCTGGTCAAAGGCCACATCCCGGAGCCAGGGCAGGGCGTGGAGGGCGGCGGGGAAGAGTGGCTTCAGGTAGTCGGCGAGATAGAGAGAGGCCAGACTCCCGACGACAATTGAAACCAGACCGTCTGGCCAGAGTTTCTCCCGGAGGGTAAGCCAGCGCACAATGCCGCCTGCGGCCCCGGCGAGAACGAGGCTTCCTTTGTCTATGATTTCTGGTATCCAGCCTATGGTCATTTTGGCGTCCTTGCTCTTATTCTAGTATCTGATCCTACCCAATCCAATGAAACACAAGGGGGAGGGAGTTGTGTGCATTCAGGACATGCTCCAAGTCTGTGACTAAGGATTTTGTCCATACTCTCAAATTCTTACAAACCATCACGGTTCGAACTGGGCGGGGTCCGAAAACATATTCTACAAGGGGGCGATAGAGTGTCTCAAGCTGAATCCTGCCCCGATCCGTCTGTGTCAACTTTGACTCCAGGATGATAACTTCCTCTCTACCAACAAGGAGGTGGTCTGGCTGGGCGTGCCCGAAGCCGTTCACATCCTTGTATGAGAACCAGGGTCCATTCATGACCTCATATTCTGGCCCGACCGCCGACTTCAGCATCCGCCCGACCTTTCGCTCATATGCCAGACCCGAGGCCTTAGTTCCCTTCGCGCGGCCCTTTGGTATCGTTGTTGGCCTCGAGCTCAAGCGTTCGGCCCACAGGAGTCCTGTGATCTGCCGAGGGGGCTTGCCGCGTGACCAGGGTTTTAATGTTGCCATTCTGTCTTGAGTCCACTTCCTTCTTAATGACCTCAAGGAGTTCATGAACCCCGCCACTGAGGTCGTGCTGCACAATGCTCTTCGGGCCATAGCCACCCCGGTCGAGCGTTATTCCGATGGTGTCCAAGAGTTCTTTCACTGAGAAGTCCTCCCCCTCACTTTCAAGGCGATCTTGAAGTTCCTGGAGGGCATCCATTCCGACCGTGGCCAGCCGCTCATGGACATTCACAAAGACCTCTTCAACTTGTTCCACGTAGTAGACCATGAGTTCAGCGAAAGCGGGATCATGCTGGAGGATCGAAATTCGGGATGGGGAGTAACCAGTTATCAGGGAGACTTCCGAGCCGGGCAGGCCCTGGGCCAGAAGCCGAGCCAGATTGTGATGGGAGTGCTTCAGCTTCTGGATCGAGGGCGGGGCCGAGCCCCAATCTGCGGTTCCGAGGTTGAGAACATCCTCACCCGTGAGGGGCCGGGAGACGACGGCGGAAAGAGGGGCGGGCCGCCGTCCGCGAGCGGGTGGAACAGTGGGGCGGAGGCCGAGGTCTGGCCCCAGGCCAAGATCCGGCAGGAGTTCCAAGTCTATGTTTAAATCTGGGCTTGTCATTGCGTCCTGTCCTCTCTCCGCCGATCCTACGCCGGAAGGGACGGGCAGACAATGGTAAGATGGTTTGTTCTGGCCCCGTGGCCCACCCAGTGGTTAGGTGGGAGGCTTAATCCTGGCTAGAATTTTTTCTTCTTACATACCAGTATGGACGCGGCCCCCCCCCATGGGAGGGGGTGGCCCAAGCCGGTAGGGCCGAGAGCCGGAAGCGGGCAGAATTCCATTCCGCAACCCTGGCTTTGGTGGAATGAAATTTCACCCGTGGCGTTGACGCGGGGGCGAAATTTTGCTAGACTCTTGGCGAGTCCCGCGATCGGCGCGGGGGATACGGAAAAGGAACCACACCATGACAACACATATCATTCACTTTTCGCCAAGCGCGAAAAAAGTCACCAACCCGAAAAGCATTCCGGTTGAAGTCACCTTTGAAGATGGTATGCTATCGTTCGACGGCGTGGCGCAACCAGAGTCTGTTCTAGAATTCGTCGTCTTCTATGGCACGAAACAAAAGTTGGCCGATACGTATTCGAGCCATGTTGATCAGGCCGACTTTGAAGGAAAGTTGCTTAAGGGAAAGGACAAAGCAAAGGAATGGGAATTCCGTGACGCGGATGCACCAATCGGAGGGCGGGCGAAGATGGCCCGCGACATTGCGATGAAACTTCTGGCCCGGTACGCGACAAAATCCGGCATGAAACTCCCCGCGAAATCAACCGACAAATACAAAGACCTTCTGGCCAAATTCACCAAGGCGAACGCGGCGCGGATCGAAACCGACACGGCGCGGCAATGGGATGAAGAACAAGCCCTTGACGTGTCGGGCTTGACTTTGGAGCTTGACGTGGCCACGAACGAAGCGCCGGGCGCGGGCGACGCCGCGGCGGACGCATAAACCGCCCCAAGACACGGATCAAAAACGCCATGGCACCACACAACACGCGCCGTGGCGATTTTTCACACATGCCGCCCCCATAACACCATCCCCCGGTCCCCGCCCCGTCACGCGCCCCGGTGTCGGTCCAGCACACACCACCCCTCGCCGCGCCACCCGGCAACCTTGGGTCGAACCTTTCCCCCTAGGTTGTTTTGAACCCCCATTCGCTGGCCACCCCCTCCCACAGAGCCCGCCATTTCTCCCGTCCCTTCTTCGAGTTTCTTAAAATTTTTTTTTTTTTAAAGACAGAAAGAAGGGACGGAGGGGTGAGGTGGGCGTACGGACACACACCCCCACAATCAAAACCCGACACCCCAAAACAACCTAGGGGGAAAGGTTCGGGGTAACGTTGCCCCGCCACCACACCCCGCCTCAACCCGCCGCTTGACACCTGGACCGGGCCGTGGCATGGTATGATGGTGCGGGTCGCGGCATGCCATTGTGGCCCAACACGCGAAACACAGAAAGAGAACCATCTCATGTCAGTCAGAGTTGTTGACATAAACTCCGTTAAGATAACCCCAGGCCGTGAACCAAACCACCTGGACATTCACGGCACCATTTCAATCCTGGAAAAACAAGGTCTCATAGCTCCCCTAGCCGTTGACCTTAAGGGAAACATCGGGAGGCTGGACCATTGGGACCCGGCCAGACTTGAAGCCGCGAAAGAATTGGGCTGGGAAACCGTAATTGTAACTCATCCCATGAGTCGCCGGGAATATGACAGTTAGACCCACGAGTTAAACCACAAACCAAAAAAGAGAACCACTCATGAATTATACATTACCTGGAAGGTTACATGTGATAATTTTGCCCCATAGCAACTGGCTCATGTATCTTACTCTTTGGGTTCTAGGCAAACGCTTTCACTATTGCAATAAATTCTAGAAAAGAGAACCACTCATGATAATAAAAATCCCTTCTATCAAAATTGACCCCAAAAATAAAAATTGTGATCCCACAATTAATTCCTGGAAGTCAGATCCCCCTCAAATTCTGTCACCCATGGACCATGCCAGTGTTTCACTTATAAGCCCTGGGAGAATTGTCAGACAGACCACAGACATTCCAGGAAACCACAAGAAATTTCATTATATCTCCCCAAAAGATTAACAGGAAAAGGAAACTACCTCATGACCACAGTTCGAGAACTTAGAAAACAACTCAAATCCCTAGACCAAGATGCAACCATCCAATCCTGGAGCGACGGCAAACAATCCCACACAACTTCCCCCGACACCTCCTTCGCCGACCTCCAGCAGGTCGCCAGCAATTTGAACTACGGCCTACGGGACCGGGCAGAAAGCCAAGACACTCACGACGCCGTCGCAATGGCCGACACGCCTTCCCCCGAAGTTCTGGCAATTTTTCTCATGAAATGGTTTACCGACGAAACTGACCCAGACTTCTGGACCGAAGTTGCCCAGCTCATGGGACCAGACAACATCTATGACCTGCAAAAGCGGGCCGCCTTCATGGCATACAAGGTTTAAAAGCAAGTCTGGGGATAAGAGTCGCATCCCATCCCCTGGAACGCAACCAAAAAAGAGAACCACCATTATGGCGGAAACTTTCATACTTTCCGAGGCTATTCTATCAACCCTCACAAACCAAGCAGTAGATGCAATTTGCACTGACCTCCAAGAGCTAGATATGTTCCATCTCCCATATCCCGAGGTCAATATAATAGTTGACGCAAATTGTATCTTCCAGGACAGCAGGACACACAAGCCCTTTAAGGATAAGCACATAAACACATATGTTGCGGCCTATAACGTATCACAATCTCCATCCGCCCCGCTTCCCCGGATTGAAATTCTATTCCGCCGGGGCGCAAAGCGCTGGCAACCTCTCTGGCAAATCCCAAGGCCTGGAATTCAATTTGATCCAGCAGACTTCACCCAGGGTCTGATAGACACCCTCATCGCCCTTCTCTCTACCCGAAACATCGAGCAGGTCATATCTTCGCCCTCTGGCCTCACCTTGAAGAAGAAAAATCACAAGACCCTGATAACCTTCCCTTTTACCACCCTTAAAATCGGAACCCCGGTAGAGAACGGAGAGGATACAGATGTTGGCATAAGTCATGCCTCGCCACGACCCCATCTCCGGCGAGGGCACATCCGCCGCCAGAATTATGGTCTCGGACGCAATCTCCAGAAGAAAATCTGGATTGCCCCGGTTTTCGTCAACGCCAGTGAGCACGTTACCGCCACGCGGCAAGCCTATTCCCTGGTCTAGAACACAACCCGAGAAAGAGAACCCCGCATGCCGCACACCCTCCCCCGCACAATCTCCATCCCAGTCATTCACCTCTCCGGCCTCGCAGTCATCCCCCAGATTTACATCCTGGAGAGAGGCGTGGATGGCCAGATCAAGAGCTCCATCCTCTCCCCCGCGAACCAAGATGTGGAGTTGGCTCAAGCCTACCAGCTGTTGGGCGAGGCATCATTCGAAAACGGAGACCCATCATGACCCAGGACCGATGCATAGAGTGTCAGGCACCCGCCACGCTTCAGGTCTCATGGGTTATGAGCCAAGGCTATCAACAAGCCCCATTCTGCAAAATTTGTGCAGGTAAATTCTGGGACAAGCTGCATGCCCCTTTTACAAGTGACACCTTCACCATCAAGTCACTAGACACCGAACCTAAAGACTCAGCATGACCAGATACCTCCTCTGGCTGATAGCCTTCTCGTTCCTCATGCTGTTCATCCTGATAGCAACCACTCCACAATAAGAGGGTGACCAACACCCCTTTCTCCACCACCCAACATTAGAAAAAAGGACTTCCCCTCACTATGAAAACCCTCCAAGACCTTCTCATCCAGTCATCCGGACTCTCCCGAAACGCAACCTTCTGGCTGGAGACAGGAGAGGACGAATTTACCCCTCTCTCCTGCGAGATCAAGAGCAAGAACGGCAGCCCTGAGATTGTCTTTTCAGAAGTACATCCTGAACCTCCCGTGGCCGAGCCTGAAGACAAATCAATCCCGGCGGTCAAACCGGGCCCAGCAGTCAAAAAGGCCACCCCCACAGCCAAAGGCTAGGATCCTCCCTGCCTAGCCTCGAGGGAGAGTCGTGGTGGTTCCGCTCTCCCTCACCTTCCTCCGAGATCAAACTTGAAAGGCCACCCCTCATGCCACTTCCAAAAACAACCCCCACCGAGCGCCTCACTTCCGTCCTGGTCGAGGCCCTTGAAGTCTCCGCCGCCCATAAAACACTCCAGAATGACCTCACCCTTCTTCTTCAATCCTGGGGCCAGATGCCGCCCGGCGACACCCTCGCTGCCCTTCGGAACTCCCTCGACAATTCCCTCATTTCCCTTCCTGCTGCAATCCCCCAGGCAGTCGCCTACCTCCGTGCGAATGGCATGAAGATCGCAGCGGCTCGGCGCGGAGCCCGGATCAAACGGGGCGCAGCCATAGTCCCAGATTACAATCCCTCCGCTCATCTCCCAGCTTCCTTCTCCCTTCCTGGCCGGGAGGAGAACAGACCGACGGAGAGTCCACCCCTCTCCTTGGACGACATTGAAAGGAAACTACGTAACATAAGATAGGAGCCTGAAGGTGGGTCACGGCGCATCTAACAAACCCGCCCACCTTCCACCTCACAAACCCCATTGACACCTGGGCCCCGGCGTGCCAAGCTACCCCAACATTGAACCACAACCAGGAACCTCCACCATGCCAGACAAATCCCCTGCTGAGACCCTCGCCTACGCTCAAGGCTGGCACGATGCCCTTGAGAGCCAGAAGCTCCGTTCAAACATCATCCCAGAGGACGATCTCACATGCGCCTTCCCCTCCCTTGAAGAGGCTCTAAAGTCATTCACGGGAGAGGTCACAAAGCTCCCCCCAGCGGGCAAGCTCCCTCCCAAACCAGAGATGACCTTGGCCGACATTGGCCCGCTGGGTGAGGCTCTTACCCTCAACCTCCCAAAGGAGTGACCCATCATGGGAAAACATCAATTAAGATTACTCAAATTCTGTTTGAAATATCCTGGATGGCACTCCATGGGTAAGACACGAGAAGACAACCGTGCACTCTGGCGCCTCTATGACATGGAACTTATTGAAATCTTTCACCACTCCAAAAACAACCGCTTACAATTCAGGCTTATGCCACCACAAGCCAAGGAGTAGCCCTCATGCTAACCAAAAAACACTTCATCGCAATCGCAGAGATCCTCGCGGACACCCGCGCTCCAAAGCGCACTATAGTCGCCTTCTGCGACTACCTCCAGCAGGAGAATGGAGCCTTCCAGCCCTGGGCATTCTGCACCCGCATTGCAAACCGGAAGATAGAAAGGAGTCTGCCAACCACCAACATCCTCCCCTTCAAACCAAAATAATGGAGCCAGACCAATGGCAGAACTAAATCAACCTCGAAAGGCAGACCTCCTGAAATCTTGGGCCGAAATTCAAGAAATGCGGACATTGGCTAGGTCAGCTAGCGCCAAGAAGTTCAATCTTGAAGTGTTTTCAGAGAAAGGCTCTCGCATTATTTTGCTTGGTGAAAAGCAGTTCCTTCAAACCCTTGAACTCATGGAGCAAGACCTCGAAACCATCCTCAAGGCAGACTACAACATCAACCTCAACCCAGGAGAACCCCTTGAAGAAAAATATACACCACATTATGCCTCAAGAAAACCTTCTTGAGAAGCACATTCTGCCAAAAAAGGGCAAAGCGCCGCCTTGGCCAGACGATGAACTTAGCCCTGCCCAAGACCTTGCAGATGTACAAGTTATCTTCAGGAAGAACGAACCCTTCCTAGCCATTCTGGAGATTGACGGCGTAGCTTATACTTTCCAAAGACTAATTGATTTTGACCCCCAACCAAAAGGAAACCTCACTATGACCTCAAAATTCAAAATCGTCGGCTCCCGCTTCCGTCCGCCCGCTCCCACCATTCTGGCCTGCCTCAATCACCATCAGCTCCTCGAGCTCAGGCTCGAGCCAGACAACCCCTACGATCCAAACGCCGTCGCAGTCTGGATCACCGACTTCGCCTCTGACTACCCAGAAGAAGCAATGGAGCTGGAGTTTGAACTGGGCGAGGACGGCAAGGAGTGCCCTGACCTCACCGCCCCGATCCGCCTCGGCTACATCCCCCGCGAGCAGGCGGCAGAACTCGCCCCTGCCATCGCAGCTCTCGACCAACCCCCTCCTGCCCGCTACATCTCAGTCGAGGGCGGCCCCGGCGTTGAACTTGGCAGCTGGATGCAGCATGTACAAGATGAATTTCACGCAGTTTGGCAGGAAGAAACCAAGACTAAAGCTCAGATTGAGGCTGAAGCCCCAGTCGAGGACGAAATCCCCTTCTAACCAGAAGGGAGGACAGACCTAAATCTGGCCTTTCCCCTCCCCTCCATTCCTTCAAAGCAAAGTAAAGGAACTCCCTATGACTCTCCCAACACCTAATCCCCAGAACCAGGCAATCATTGACGCCTGGCTTTCTTCCGACTCCCATCTCATGATCGACGCCCTTGCAGGAACTGGCAAAACAACCCAGCTCCAGTATCTCGCGGCGGAGATGAAGGGCGGCCCGCCTACCCTCGTCGCCGCTTTCAACAAGCGGAACGCCCTCGACCTCGAGTCAAAGATGCCCCCCGGCTTCAATTGCTCCACCTTCAATTCCCTCGGCCACCGCGCCCTCTGCTCCGCCCTCACCTGCCGGATCAAACTAGATGCCGGAAAGATCGGGAAGCTGGTGACGGCTCTGGCCAAGGAGCAAAACCTAGACCTTAGCAAGGAGTCCTGGAAGGACATTCTCCAACTGGTCTCCTCTGCCCGAAACCTCGGCCTTGTTCCAGAGCACTTTGTCGCCCTCCGGTGGAAAACCCTTGCCCCTGACACATGGGATCAATGGGAGAGTCTAGCCCAAGACAAATACCTTGACCTAGCTCAGGACGAAATCTCTCTTGCCCGTGACGTCCTCCACGAGTCTTGCACTCTCGCCCTCAAGGGCACCATAGACTTTGACGACCAAATCTATGTCTCAACCCTCGGGCGCGGAATATACACCAAATACAAAACCATCATGGTGGATGAGGCCCAAGACCTCTCCCCTCTCAATCACCTCCAGCTCAAGAAGTCCCTCGCCCGTGGTGGCCGCCTTGTCATCGTCGGAGACCCGAAGCAAGCAATCTATGGCTTCCGAGGTGCTGACACCCAGTCCATGCACAGCATGGAGAAGATGTTCCAAAAGGCATTCGTCCGCCTCCCCCTCTCCCTCACCTACCGCTGCCCCCGCGCCATCGTTGCTCGCCAGCACGACCACGCTCCGGACTACGAAGCGGCGGCGGGCAACACTGACGGCCAGATCATTGACCTCCGGGACGAGTCTTGGGATAATACTTCAATTCCCTCCCCATCCTTCGCAATTCTGTGCCGCAACACCGCCCCGCTGCTCGGTGTCGCCTTCGCCTTGGTCAAGAACAACCTCGGGGTGCAAATAATGGGCCGAGACATTGGGAAGAGTCTGGTGAGACTCCTTACCCAAATTCTGGGCAAGAAGGGCCTCGACCTACCTCTCCCCCAAGTCACGCCCAAAATCCAGACTTGGTTCGACCACGAGTCAAAACTCCTTAAAGCCAATGGCAAGGAGTCCCTCATCGCGGGCCTGGAGGACCGGGCGGAGTGCCTCTACACTGTGGCCGATGCCTTGGCTCCAGACAAAACTGCCCTCGACATGATCACCCGGATCAACTGGCTCTTTAAAGAAAGCCAGGGCAGGATCGTCCTCGCTACCGGTCACCGAGCCAAGGGCATGGAGTGGGATACTGTTCTCATTCTTGATCCCTGGCGGATACCCTCCAAGCACGCCGTTCGGGCAATGGCTGCTGGCGACGACTCCCAGATCATTCAGGAGCACAACCTCAGGTATGTGATGGAGACCAGATCCAAAAACACCCTCATCCTTGCGAACAGAAAGGAATTCTCCCTATGACAATACATTTCATAAACCCTGGCAATCTCCCATTCGAGGCGATTGCCCTCATCGGTGTCTCAGTAAAGGAGGGAAGCGGGAATATTGGCCGTTTCGGAACCGGCCTCAAATACGCTATCGCCGGAACCCTCCGCCTCGGCGGTTGGATTGAGATTACAACCGGGGAGTATACCGCCACCTTCGACACAAAGCCTGTCATCATCCGTGGGAAGAACTTCGAGACAATTCGAGCCAGTATCCAGTGGAAAAACAAAGGCAAGCCTGAGGTCCTCCTCCTCGGCTTTACTACAGACTACGGTAAGGAGTGGAAACCCTGGATGTATGTCCGTGAACTCCTCTCAAATTGCCTCGACGAGGGCGGAACCCATGGTGGAGACATTGTCAGCCTGCCAAGCTACATCAATCAAACCCTTGTCACAGTCATCTGCCCTGAGTTCGACGAGGCCTATATCGACCGGAAATCCTGGTATCTGGAAGCAGAACCTGACATTACCACGCCCGCAGGCAGCCTTCAGAAGGTCCAATCCAACGGCATCTTCTACCAGGGCTTTCTCGTCGGCAAGCCCTCCTCTCCACCCCTCTTCACCTACAATCTCTCTGGGGACATTCCTCTCTCCGAGGACCGCACCATGGGCGAGTACCTCATGATGAGCAGGGTAGCCAGGCTGCTCGGATATTGTTCGGATAGAGAGATCTTCAAAAAGATCTTCTGCTGTAGTGAAATGGAGCATTTTGAAGGCCGAGTTGATCTGAGGGAAATCACCATGACCTCCACTCTAGCCAAAGACACCCTCCTAGGCCTGTGGAAAAACTCCCCAACAAAACTCAATGGTCCCGCCGGACAGCTCGCTTCCTCCGCCTTCGCCTCCGAGGTCGCTCCGCCGCCCTACACCCCAACAGCTGTTGAGAGGTCCATGTTCGAACAGGGTCTCACCTTCCTTCGAGACCTCGGCCTGGATGTGACCAAGGTCAAGTGGAGCTTCATCGACTCCGAGGACGCCGCCTTTGGCTATGTCATCCGAGACACCAAGGTCATCTACCTGAACCGGAGCCTCTTCTCCGAGGGAACCTCCCTCGTCTGCCGCTGCATGTTTGAAGAGTACCTTCATGCTGAGTTCAAAGTCGAGGACTTCACACGTGAATTCCAGAACAAAACCATCTCAATCCTCGCCCGGCTCTACGAAGAAATGAAAGGTAAGCCGCTCTGAGGCAGAAGGTGGGCGTGGTTCCAATGCACACGCCCGCCCACCTTCCCTCACTATCCCCCTTGACACCTCACCCGGATCATCGTACACTTTTCCCAATGGCGCAATCCGCGTCACCCCGGCAATCAGGAGAACCCCAATGCCAAACATCACCAAAGACACCCCAACGAAACCAATCCAGATCAACGGGGTTATTCTCGAAGCCCCCGTGCCTTACGATGAAGGCCACCCCCTCACCAAAAACGAGGCCGCTGCCCTCAACCAGACCTATCTTGAAAACGTCGGAAACAACTTCCGGGGCAAAGTCGAAGCAGCCCTCCGCCACATGATCGCCGCCCGCTCCCTTCCCGACGGCACCGAGCCCTCGGTGGAGCAGATCAAAGCCGTCTCAAAGCAGGACCTGGCCGACTTCCGCAAGGCCCTCGGTGAAGATGGGGGCCAGGCCTTGGTTGACACAAAGGAACTCCAGGCCGGAATGAACAAACTTGTCGAGGCCTACGAGTTCGGCGTCCGCCGGACCTCCTCGGTCGAAGTGGTTGACCCGGTCACAAAAGAAGCTCGCGCTGTGGCCAAGACAGCCCTTACCAATAACCTTCGCAATCGCAAGGTCAAGCTCAGCACAGTCTCGAAAGAGTGGTACGCCCAATCAATCGATGCAGTCCTCGACAAGGAAGGGCACGATCCGGTACAGGCCGCTCAGATTTGGAAAATCGCCGCCCGCCGGGTCAAGGCCGCCTCCGAGGTCGCTTCTCTTGCCTTGGACAAAGTCAATCTGGCCGGAATGTCGAAGGACGAGCCTGCGGATGAGGCTCTTGTTGGAGATGCTCCCGCCGCCTGACCTTCCCCTCTTGGGCTGGAGCACCTTCATCAGTCTCCAGCCCGCTTCTCAAACCCAGGACTCTGCCCAATGCTTTCATACTTATACCAAGCCCTTGAGTCCACCTACGGGATTGTCCTAACGACAGACAATCCCCGCATCCTACGGGCAAGACTGTACCGGGCAAGGGCTTCGGCTCAAGACCCAGACCTTGCCCGCTTGCAGTTCCGTCCTAGTCCCGACACACCCGAAACCGAACTCTGGATAATCAAAGGCGAAGGAGAACAAGATGCCTAAAGTAACCGGGCGGAGAAAGGAGCGGCGGCACATCCAACTAACAAAGGGACTCTGGACAAAACTCACCGAGCTATACTCCCCCCGTGGGATCACAAACTCCCACGTCATTGACTCCCTTATTTCTATGCACCTGCGCCGCCTCGAAGAAGAGGTCGCACAAGCAAAGGAGGGCATTACCCTTGATGACAAATGAACCCCAGGGCCTAGCCCCAGAACCCGGCACTTCACCACTTGAAGAGGCCTCACCCCTCTCACTTGAAGATATCTTTAACAAGGACCCCCTCTCTCTCACAGACCAGGACCTCGACCGCACCATTGCCTACTTCCGCGATGCCCGCGAGACCTTCCTGAAGGAGGAGGAGACAAAGGTCAGGAAGAAAGCCACAGGTCGCGTTGCACATTCCGCTGCAACCAAAGTCTCAGACCTCAAGCTGGACCTAGGAAAACTCTTATGAGCGCTCCGCTGCAAAATTGGCAGGGAAACAAGGCGTTCTCGCGGGAAGTCCCGAGACTTCAAATCGCTTGGGACTCGACCTCCCTCGGCACCCTCAAAGCCTGCCCTCGGAAATATGAATACACTATGATCTTGGGACGGCAGCCTCGTGACACCTCTCCACATCTCATCTTCGGAGGGCACTACCACAAGGCCCTGGAGATATATGACCATGAGAAAAGCAAAGGAGCCTCGCATGAAGCCGCGCAACGAGAAGCGGTCAGATATTGTTTCACAGGGACCGTTACAAGGAAGCCAGACGGGCGGTTCAAAATCTGGTTCAGTGACGAGCCGGGCAAGACCCGCCGAACCCTCGTCAGATCTATCATTTGGTATCTGGAGCACTTCAAGAATGATCCACTCCAGACCATCCAGCTCTCTAATGGCAAGCCCGCAGTTGAGCTATCCTTCCGCTTCGACACCGGCGTGGAGACAGCTGCCGGCGAGTCATATCTCCTATGTGGGCACATTGATCGACTGGTGAGTTCAGACGGCAATGTTCATGTCCTAGATCGTAAGACAACCAAGGCCGCGATTACGCCCAAGACCTTCCAGGCCTATGGGACCGATGGCCAAATGTCCCTCTATGACTTCGCAGCCTCTGTCATTTGGAGCGTCCCCGTCAAGGGAGTCATCCTCGACATTGCCCAGATCCTTGTAACCATGACGCGCTTTCGGCGTGGCTTCACACACCGCACTCCTGGCCACCGGGAGGAATTCTTTCGAACCACGATGCACCATATAAAGATGGCGGAGAGCTTCGCCGAGGCTGAATTCTGGCCGATGAATGACATGAGCTGTCAGAACTATGGTGGCTGTCCCTTCCGGGAGATTTGCACCAAGGGGCCAGAGACTCGAGCCAAGTGGCTCAAGTCCCTCACCAAGCCTCGTCGCTGGGACCCTCTCGAAGTCCGGGGAGATGTCTGATGAGGATTGAAATTCCGTCATTTGAAATTTGGCCCCGTTACTTTCTCAAGTCTGTCTGTCCTGATACTTGGGGGGGGG